>Ga0207129_1076_pt1 | contig 20670 bp, 26 predicted proteins | sample Alteio_BWMinHeat_15_FD_153517 | JGI IMG/M metagenome (GOLD analysis project Ga0207129, IMG submission 153517) | Enriched cells from forest soil in Barre Woods Harvard Forest LTER site, Petersham, Massachusetts, United States -... | ecosystem: Environmental > Terrestrial > Soil > Temperate forest >... | reverse complement strand
CCAGGCTGGCATGATGCGCTTGATTTTAGCAGCGCACTTGCTCAATCAACTGCTGCCGCACTACGCTTGGGCTTCGCACCTGTTGGCCCGCATCGCGCTGATTTAGCACTGCATTTTCCGCAAGGTTCCATTAAACATTTACTCTCTCGAGGGCAGCAAAAGCTACTGCTTTGTGCTATGATAGCGGCGCAAGGTGCGCTCTTGAAAGAGGCCAACCAGTCTGCTATTTATTTAGTTGATGACCTCCCTGCTGAGCTCGATTTAGCAAGTCAAGAACGGCTGATTCGCCTCTTGATAAGCGGAGACCATCAAATTTTGATCACCGCAATTACAGGCGAAACGACTCAAGTTCTATGCGCCAAGAATAACGTGCCACTAAAAATGTTTCACGTGGAACATCACCAAGTAACCGAATGTTAGCTCAATGTTTCACGTGGAACATTGCTACTTTACAGGAACCCCTATCATGACCACACATGCTGCAGAAGATTACGATTCTTCAAAAATCAAGGTGTTAAAAGGCCTAGACGCTGTTCGCAAGCGCCCCGGGATGTATATTGGTGATACTGAAGATGGCACGGGCTTACATCATATGGTGTTTGAGCTAGTCGATAATGCCATCGACGAAGCGTTGGCAGGCTATTGCAACACTGTTTGGGTTACGATTCATGCTAATGAATCAGTGACAGTAAAAGACAATGGTCGCGGCATTCCAGTGGATATTCACGCAGAAGAAGGCCGTTCGGCTGCAGAAGTCATCATGACTGTGCTACATTCGGGTGGCAAATTCGATAACGATTCTTATAAGATCTCCGGCGGCTTACATGGCGTAGGGGTCTCTGTTGTCAATGCTTTGTCTGAAACCTTGCACTTAGTGATTCGCTCACACAATCAAATTCATGAGCAATATTACAAAGTAGGTGATCCTGTTGCACCACTCAAAGCGATTGGGCCAACGGATGAACGCGGCACAGAAGTCACGTTTAAACCTAGTGCTGAAATCTTCAAACATATTCAATTTAATTACGATACACTGGCGAAACGCTTGCGTGAGCTCGCTTTTCTGAATAACGGTGTCCGCATTCATTTAACCGATGAGCGCACCATGCGAACCGATCAATTTGAATATTCAGGTGGATTGCGCGGCTTTGTCGAAGACTTAAATCGCAATAAAACGCCTATTCATGGCAAAATTTTCCATTTTATTGCTGAAAAAGAGCGTATTACGGTTGAAGTGGCGCTGCAATGGAATGATACCTATCAAGAAAAAGTGTTTTGTTTCACCAATAACATCCCGCAACGTGATGGCGGCACCCATTTGGCAGGGTTTAGAAGTGCCTTAACGCGGGAAATTAACAATTACATCGAAAAAGAAGGCATTGGTAAAAAAGAGAAAATCGCAACCGTTGGCGATGATTTACGTGAAGGATTGACTGCGATTGTCTCAATAAAGATGCCTGATCCTAAATTTTCAGCGCAAACGAAAGATAAATTAGTCTCATCAGAAGCAAGACCTGCAGTTGAATCACTAACCAGTGAAAAATTGCATGAATTCTTGCTGGAATCGCCGCAAGATGCGAAAAGCATCATTGGCAAAGTCATTGAAGCTGCTCGCGCACGTGAAGCAGCCCGTAAAGCGCGCGAGCTTACGCGCCGTAAGAGTGCGCTGGATATTGCAGGTCTTCCAGGCAAGTTAGCTGATTGCCAGGAAGAAGATCCGGCGTCGTCAGAGCTCTATCTGGTTGAGGGTGAATCGGCAGGTGGCTCTGCTAAGCAAGCAAGAAACCGCAAGTTTCAAGCCATATTGCCGCTTAAAGGCAAAATCTTGAACGTAGAGAAGGCAAGATTTGACAAGATGCTCGCCTCAGCAGAAGTCGCGACACTGATCACAGCGTTGGGCTGTGGTATTGGTCGTGATGAATATTCGCCAGAAAAGGCACGTTATCATCACATCATCATCATGACCGACGCAGATGTCGATGGCTCGCATATTCGGACATTATTGCTCACCTTTTTCTATAGACAAATGCCTGAATTAATTGAGAAAGGTTACATCTATATCGCACAACCTCCTCTGTTTAAAATCAGCAAAGGCAAGCAAGAGCGCTATGTGAAAGATGAGGAGGCATTAGAGTCATTGCTATTGGGTTCAGCGCTAGAATCCAGTCGATTCATCGCACACTCGGGTGCCGTTTTAGATGAAGCAAGCTTGTCAGCATGGGTCAAGGATTATCAGGCGAAACGTGTTGTGATTAAGACGCTCTCTAAGCGTTATCCCGAAAAAGTCTTGTTTGCACTGATGCATCAGCCTGCTTTGACGGAGGAAATGTTGTCTTCACATGAGAAAATGCTGCAGTTTAGCGAACAACTTGCGCAATATTTAAATCGTGATGCCGATTCTGCAACTTTTTACGCTGTTTCACTGGAGGAAGATAAAGAGCAACATTTGTGGCTACCCAAGCTTACCATCACGAGCCATGGCGTCAATCATAATTATCTGATTAATAAAGAATTATTAATGTCTGAGCTCTATCAATCGCTGGTTGCAATGGGTCACAAATTAAATGCCTTATTTGGTCAAGGAGGTAGAATTGAACGCAATGGCAAAACAGCAGAGATTAATAATTTCGCTGAAGGCGTGAACTGGTTATTGGAGGAAGCGAAAAAAGGACAAAGCATTCAGCGTTATAAAGGCTTGGGCGAAATGAATCCTGATCAATTGTGGGAAACCACGATGGATCCAGCTAAACGGATGTTGTTACAAGTCAAAGTTGAAGATGCTATCGCAGCAGATCAAGTGTTCACAACGTTGATGGGCGATGAAGTGGAGCCAAGACGCCAATTTATTGAGCGGAATGCGTTGGATGTGGTGAATTTAGATGTATAACAGGTCTTATTTTAACTAGAATAGGTCTACCACAATGTCAGCCCACAAAACTTAACAAAATGTCTGAAATCAGCATCATTGGTAATAAGAGAAGCTTGGTAATCAATGCAACTTTGCGCAATCAGTGTATCGACCAATCGCGCTTTTAATTTTTTTGAAATGATTTTAGCTCGATTAATACCTGCTCTTTGCCAGTAATGTCTTGTTGGTTCCAAGATAGGAAGCGCTTCTATTTGTTCGACAAATGCTTTTGGCAAAAAAGGATCGCTTAATATTTCAACCAATACCGTTGGGGGCAAAACTAATAAGTGATGCATCATCACTTTATCTAGTTTATCAGTTTGCGCATTATTGATGCCTTTAAAATAATCAATTAGAACAGATGTGTCAGCTGCAATCATGATTATCTATCTTTCCTTAATTCTTCTAAATCAATAGAAAATTTCACCTGCCCACGCATTTTTCGCAATGCATCATACGCACCAGCATGCGCCAATTGGTTGAGCGCGATTTTTATCGTATCCGTAATCCCTTTACCTGTTACTGTCTGCGCTTCATGTAAAAGCGTAACAGGAATATGTGCTGTGATTTTCTGTGTTTGCATCATGCGCTCCTCATTTATGTAAATCATACCGTATTTGCTTACGTAAGGCAAGGTTGGTAAACTAGCAGTTTGATTGATTAACAGCATTAATAAAGGAGAATTCACCATGTATGCGCTTCGCGGGAACCCTATTTTAACCATATTGGCTATGCTTGCTTTACTTGTTGGCCTAGTCACTGCCAGCATACACTTACATAGTGTTATGATGCTTGCGACAAAACCCGCAACCTGTTTTATGTTTGGCTGGCTTTGTCTTGCGATTATTTTTGCGGGGGTGAGCTTGCTAGAATTTGTACCAGGATTTTTGATCTCTGTTTTTAGTATGATTATTGCTTGGCGTATTGCTGGCTTACTTAATGTGCGTGTCGTCAGTATTCCGCTAACGGTCGCTTTTATTTTTTTATTGTTGAATTTTTTATATTGCGCTTATAAAAATTTATCTGATCCACAACATTCTCTACAACGTTATAGTTTAATGGATTGGCAGCTTATTTTTATTCGTTTATATGTCGGTTTGGATTTTATTCCACATTTTACTGAAAAATTATTTGCAGGCGCTGCACCACATATGGAAGATGTAAAATATTTTGCAGGCATTCATGTGCCACATCCTGATTTTTTTGTTTGGTTAGCAGGCTTTTGTGAATTAGGCGCTGCTATTACGCTGGGTTTAGGTTTATTCATGCGTCTCGGCACTGTTGGTGCAATGCTTTATTTGCTCATTGCCACTTTGTTAGGTGGCCATTTCTTATTTGGTTTTATATGGGCAAATACCGGTGGCGGCTGGGAATTCCCTGTTTTCTGGATGGTTTTAATGCTCACTTTTGCCGTCACAGGTTATCACAAATTTTCTTTAGATCAATTTATTGAAGACCGCGTGCGAGTGCCTTCGTTTTTAAAACGGCTTTTGTAATTAATAGCTGCAAGGTGTTTGGATGAAAGATAGGGGCAAAGAAAAGAAAAAGAATCGAAATATCGAGCGTCATCAAAGCAATGCAATTTTATAATTCAATGTCTATTAAATTTATTGATATCGAATTAGAAGCATCTTTACTAATAGCAAATAATTTAAATATTTATGCTTATGATGCTTACTTAATTGCATGCGCTATAGAAAACCACTGCCCATTAATCTCATTGGATAATGGGCTGATACAAGCAGCTAAAAGTGTCGGGGCAAGCACTATGGAGATTAAATCGTGATAACATATCGCTATGAAAAAGTAAAAAAAAATTTTGACCTTATTTTTAAAAAAGCAGCAATTGATGGCAAAGTTGTTATCCAAACAAATAATGGCTTTTACGTATTAATGCCAATATCAAAAGAAACCTCTCCTTTAGATATAGAGGGAGTAGACATGGGACTTTCATCAAAAGAAATTGTTCAATTTATCCACGAAGGCAGGAAAACATAAGATGATGTATCGTCTTGCTATTAACTTTCCCAAGGATTAATTAGCGCTATACCAGGACAATCGATAAAATCCGCTGTATTACGCGTCACCAATGTCATGTCATAATGCAAAGCTGTTGCAGCGATTAAACTATCAATAGTTGGCAATGTCCGTGGAACTTGAGAGGATAATCGTCCCCATCGATCAGCAATTTCTAGGGAAATCGGTAATATTCTATTGGCAAACCTATTGGTTAGATCTTGCTCCAACCATGTCAGTAGCTTTTTCTTACGAATATTATCTTGCATTTTTTCTATGCCTTTGCGTATTTCCCCTATGGTTAACACGCTGAGAAAAGTAATGTGTATCGGCGTAGATTTGAGCCATCTAAGTACATGCAAATGAGGCTTCTGACGAATCAATTCTGAGATGACATTCGTATCAACTAGGTAGTTCATAGTTCAATCTCTCTATCAGGAGAACTATCGCGCGATAAATCAATTGACACGCCAACCAAAGGTGAATTGCGAAAATAATCAGCGAATGACATCGGCGGGCTCGATAAGGTGAGATACATTTCTTGTGATATGACCACCACAGTAGGATTGCCCCGCACAGAAATACATTGCGGCCCTTCTTTTTGTGCTTTTTTTACTAATGCACTCAAATGTGCTTTTGCATCTTGCAATGGCCAACAGTGATTTAACATGTTATCCTCGGACTAGACTGACTAGTTATCAGTATAAGACGGGATGATTGCCAAGTAAAGAAAAATAAATTATACCAGTCATTTAATCAGTCTTTTTAGATAGGAAGTAATGATTGATGAATAAACCCCGCTGCGCCTGGTGTACCAACAACCCTCTCTATATCGTCTATCACGATAGCGAATGGGGTGTGCCGATACGTGATGATAAGTTGTTATTTGAATTTCTGATATTAGAAGGCATGCAAGCAGGGTTAAGTTGGCTTACTATTTTAAAAAAGCGTCCTGCATTTCGCAAAGCATTTGCTAATTTTAATCCGCAAAAAGTTGCTAGATTTGATCAAAATAAAATAGATTTATTATTAAATAACACAGATATTATTCGAAATAAATTAAAAATCACCGCTGCCATTCAAAATGCAAAAGGTTTCTTAGCGATTAAAAAAGAATGGGGAAGTTTTGCGAATTACATTTGGCATTTTGTTGATGGAAAACCTATTCAAAATCATTGGAAGAATGTCAGTCAAGCACCTGCAAAAACAGCCATTTCAGATGCCATGTCTAAAGATTTAAAAAAGAGAGGCTTTAAATTTGTAGGCAGCACCATTTGCTATGCTTTTATGCAAGCCGTTGGCATGGTCAATGACCATACGGTGGATTGCTTTAGGTATCAAGCACTGCAATCATGAATATGCCCAAAATAGCATTTTGTTTGATAGGGAAAATAAACAACACCTTCTTTTTGATGTCGCTCAAAAAGAAGCCGCAGTGCGTCGATCATTGCTTCGTATCGCGCATCACCAGGTCTCAGCGCATAAGAAGTGGACAATAATCTGCCTTGGAGACCAATCCAATCAAATTGCTGCGCATTAGGAAATTGAGCTGTGTGCATTTTATTTGGCGCAAAAAAATCTTGGCCTAGTGTTTTTTCGAATGTGATGGCATTGGATTCTTTGTAATCATTGCCATAAGTTAAAAGAAAATCTTCATAATCACGCAATAAAGCAGATTTTTCTATATCACGGACGTTCCAAACTAATAATACCCAGCCATTTTTCCTTAAAATTCGCCTAAATTCTTGTTTTGTTTTTTCTCTATCAAACCAATGAAAAGCTGTTGCAACGGTAATAACATCAACTGATGCATCATCCAATGTGGTTGCTTCTGCTGTACCATTAATACTTAAAAAATTCGAATACTTTTGCAAAATGTTTTCACCAGCTTCACGCATAGCTTGATTAGGCTCAACACCATAAACCGTATTGCCATTATCTAAAAGCAATTGAGATAAAAGTCCTGTACCAGAACCGACATCAGCAATAATCTCTTTGCTGGTTAACCCAAATTGATCTCGCATTAATTGCAACACTGCTGCTGGATAAGAGGGCCGATAGCGAATGTAATCTTCGACTACGTTGGTAAAACGAGTTATTGGTGTTTTCATTTTATTACAGGGCCTCATTTTCGCTTCTACTGTCTGATAGGAATAAACCGTTCATGCTATCTTGATTAGCTTTGATCGCATCCTCAATCAAATCACTCATTACTAAAAAGTAACCGTGTAAGATTCTATCTGGTAGATCATAGAAGCGATCAGCTGCCGTAGCAACCGTCGTTAGTGCTTCGAGCCCACGCAAACAAGTCTCTATTTGCTCTTGCGCCTGCATTTGCTTGCTTATAAAACAATCAAATTTACTTAAGTTGGCAGATATATCCATTTCAATCTCCTATAGACGGAATTGCGTGTTTATGGGTAACTTTCTAAGATGAAAGACAAACTAAAATATTTCAGATTGAGTATAAATCTCAGTATGAGTGTTTTTAACATTATTTTAAAATAGATGCAACGGTTCTTTTGAAAAAAAATCTCATTCCGTGTTATCATTGCCGTCTTGTACTTTTTAGATCGACATCATGACAGCAAGACTAGTCGAAACTATTGCCTTGAGATTAAAAGCAGCCCGCAAAGCAGCCGGCTTCAAGTCCGCAAAAATATTTGCGGCAAGTCAACATATACCTCTATCAACCTATTCCCAACATGAAACGGGCAAAAGAAGCATCAGCGCTGAATTGATCATCAGCTATAGTGATCAGTTAAATGTCCATCCTTACTGGCTGCTAACTGGTAATGGCGACCCTAACTTGCACTTTGTTTCACCAGAAACAAGAGGGCAATTCTACAAGGTCAACCTGGATTTACTAAAAAAAATATTATTGGCAATAGAACCACTGCTTGACGATCAATCAATTGCATTATCCTACCCCGCATTAATTAATTATTGCTTTGATATCTATGCCATCGTCTCCACTTTATCAGCAGATGCAACAGAAATAGAAAAAATTATAAGCCTAACCATTTCATCATTAAAACGAGGAGCAGCCATGGAAGCAAAATCTCAAAGTAAGGATCGATTGACTAAATTAGAGTCTCATCTATGAGGTAACTCATATGCTTCACAGTGATGTGTTAAATATTTCTTTCAGACATCTTTATCAAATTAAATCGGTATTTGGTGAGATATTAGGTATCGATGGCATTGAACATTTTTCACTTGATTTAGTCAATCCTGATGGTGAGATGCTCTTTTTTTCTGGAACACCACAACATGCTTTTGAAATATGTCACCGGGGACTCGGGAAATATGATGGGATCATTTCGCCAACCTACTATGAGAATTATGAATTTTATTGGTGGAGTGAAGCAGCACATAAAGCGTACTCAGATGAAATCAAGAAAATACGGGAAGGCTATTTAGGTCTTAAACATGGATTTATGTTAGTCAGAAAATGGAATAATTTTCATTTAATTTATTCATTTGCAACAAAACGATCTGATCCTCATTTTCAATCCATGGTTATCAATAAAATTAATTCATTTTTAAAGATGGGTGATTATGCCTACTCAAGAATGAGTGAAACTTATGCTATTTACACTGGCAACTATGAACCTCCCTTGATCAAAGAGTTTTATTCATTTGAAGGCGGCAAGCCACCAGCAAGACATACAAAAGATTTCACGTTGGCCGTGAAAAGTGAAGTGGCTGAGAAAAGCTATTCTAACAACCTCATTGTTGTTGATTTTAGTGCAAGAAAGCATATTCTTTCATCTTAGGTGCTATCATGGATAATCATTGGAAAAAATTTATTCCCGCCTGCATGTCAGGGAACATCATTGAATTATATCAGTTCATTATCTACGGATATTTCGCTCCCATCATTGGTAAAGCATTTTTTTCATCAGCAGATCGCTATACTGCATTGCTTGCAACGTTCACTGTTTTTGCAACAGGTTCTGTTGTGCGGCCGTTTAGTGCCACCCTGCTGGGTTATTTGGGCGATAAGCTTGGCAGGCGCATTGCATTGATTACTTCTATTAGCATGATGGCACTGTCTACACTTGGCATTGGTTTACTCCCCACTTACACCGATATTGGTATTGCCGCACCACTGATGTTATTAGGCTTTAGAGTATGCCAAGGACTTTCCATGACGGGCGAAGAAATTGGTGCAGCATTATTTTTAATGGAAAATGCCGATCAACATGAAAAAGGCTACGCCAGCTGCTTTATCTTGGGCAGTGTGTATGTTGGCCTTTTTTTAGGCGCAGTCGTATCCGCATTACTCTTTTTATTCTTATGTGAGCCATTATTATCAGCTTGGGGTTGGCGTATTCCATTCTTATTAGGTGGGATTATTGGACTCATTACATTAATCTTCAGAATAAGGCAACCCGAATCACATGAATTTAAAGCAGTACTATTGCGACATAAAAAATCGTCTAATCCGTTCATTGATTTACTTAAAAGTAGCAAATTATCTGTTTTAAGAATTACATTCCTTTATGCTTTGTATGCTGTTGCGATTTATTTATTTGCAGTTTATATTCCCAACATGCTACATAGTTTAGCTATTGCCAAATATGCAATCATGCTACTATGCTCGATAGTCTTCATCCTAACATTTTTTATTAGCCTTTGGATTGGCAAAATATCAGATAAAATAGGATCAACAATACCACTGTTAATCTCAACGATTGGATTTTTTATTTTTGCTTACCCTTTATTTTACTTATTATCGCTGCAATCTCTCTTAGCAGTTATCATCGCCTATGGCTTATTTGCCTTATTGCTTGGCATCAGTGCTGGCTCCATCATGTATCCGGCTATTAGTTGTTTCCCGGTTACAACGCGATTTTCCGGCAGCTGCATTGCATTTAATTTAAGCATGAGTTTATTTGGCGGCACAGCTCCACTATTAGCCTTATATTTGACTAACCTCACTCATCATCCCGTAGCACCTGCTTTATTAATCATGGCAACAGCAATATTAACGCTTATTGCTATCGCAACAGAAAATAAACCCATTGAGGAAATGACCAATGACCATCAAATCAGTTGTCAAATTGGGTAATCAACAATTAGCAACACCTTCTTTACCCATAACGCATTTTACTGATGGCGAGTTAAAAGCGCTCATCAATGACATGCAAGATACCATGCAGGCAAAAGGCGGCGCTGGTATTGCTGCGCCACAAATAGGGTGCAACCGGCGCGTTGTGATGTTTGGTTTTGATAAAAATGCTCGCTATCCCAATGAAAAACCAGTTCCGTTTACTATACTCATCAATCCTGTTATCGAAATACTTGCAGATGACATCATTGAAGGTTGGGAAGGCTGTCTAAGCGTCCCTGGTTTGCGTGGTCTTGTGCCAAGATATCGCAACATTCAATATAGTGGTTATGATATTGAAGGCAAACCCATTTCTCGCATAGTGGAAGGCTTTCATGCACGTGTCGTACAACACGAGTGTGATCATCTGGATGGCATTTTATTTCCAGAACGGATTAAAAACATGCGCTTTTTTGGATTTGAAGATGAATTGAAAAGCTATCTATAATCATCGTCACCGCCCTAAAATCCCGCTACAATAACTCTTTCACCCAAAAAGGATGTAAGAAAATGACAGAACGTTTACTCAGTGATGTCTTACCTAAAAGACATGCAACTCCGCATTTTGATGGCTCCCCTCTTCCAGTCGATGTGCTCAACAAAATTATTCAAGCCGGCATCCATGCGCCCAGTGGCTACAATATCCAGCCATGGCGGTTTGTTGTCGTGCAAAGTCCAGAACAGAAAAAGCGGCTACGTGAAGCTGCCATGGGGCAACCTAAGGTCGAGGAAGCCAGTGCAGTCATTGTATGTTGCGGCGATTTAAATGCGTATAAAGATCCTGATCTTGATGTTGTTTTGGCTGAATCTGCAAAACATGGATTTACCGATGCACAAAATAATCAGGTGAAAGACACCATTCACAAGCTATTCAATGCGCCTGCCGGTAATGTGATGGGTCTTACGCCTGATTATGCCGTTTGGGTGAATCGTCATACTATGATTGCCTTCACCACCATGATGTGGACCGCAGAAACACTCGGGTATGATACGGCGCCGATGGAAGGTTTTTTTGAAGACAAAGTGAAAGCTGTGCTCAATATCCCTGATCACGTGCGCGTCGTCGCATTGCTCGGCATCGGCAAGCTCAAGGGTAACGATAAGCCTGATGCTGGTCGCCGCGAAATGCGTGATGTTTGTTTTCATGAAAAATGGGGATAAAAGAGCATATCATCATCTGAAATCTATTTAACTTGGCAAACGTGTTGAAAGATGGGAAATGGCTGTTGCAAAGCCAATATTGAACATGGTCACCATGACACCTGTTGTAATGCTTATGCACTCATTTCCAACAGCACGTTGTGCAAACGCAATAGAAATAGTATTATTTCTAATCCACATAAGTTTTAATAATATAAATAAGAATATAATGTAAAATAATGTTCCATAATTATGGGAAAATAATTGCGCTAACGATACGAGGCAAACCACTATTAGTGTTGACAAAAAAGTTTTAATGAAGCTGAGCCTTGCTATTAAAGATTCGACCCAAAAGACGACAATAATTAATATGATCGGCATAACATGTAGAATACAAAAAGCGAACAGCTGTGATGGTTGGCTTTTCATGACTTGCACATATAAGGAATTTAAAAATACGATTGTGCCAGCAAAACATCCGGCTGCAAAACCAAATATTACACCTAGAAAAAATGATAACATGCTTTTAATATTTAAAGATAAAGCATAATTAGTTTCATGAGATTCATTGATTGATTTTAAACAAAGTAGATACCCTAGTAACACAATAGATATATTGATAAAAAATACCCAGCGCCAACTTAAATAAGCCAAAATTAGTCCAACAAACCCAGGACTTAATATAAAAACAAGCCCTGCTCCATTTTCTAAATCAATCATTGCGTTATCTTGCTTTTTTTCGGGAAAAGATTGTGGTAATAATGCTAGCCCTAACGGAAAAATAATTGCCGCCCCGATTCCTTGAATTAATCGCCCCCAATATAGGCAATTTATATTGGGCGCAGAACCAACTATTACAGAAGCAATAATAAAAATACCTACACCAACATGGAGAACACGCTTTCGACCATATATATCACCCAACATCCCCATAATCGTCGCTAAAGCACAAATCATTAAAAAATAAATCTTCTCTATTGATTGTAATAAACTTAAGTTCGCATGAAATTCTTCTTGAATGGCTGGCAACGCTGCATACACAACCGTATAATTTGAGTAACATGCAAAGCAAAGTAGTGATATACCAATAAAAGAAAGCCACTCATCACGATGCTGTAGTAATTCTTTAATTCTGACCATGTTCCACTCAAAAATTTATATCGTTTACCATTCAGGGTGATTATAATATTTTATTTTTAAAATATACCAGTAAATTAATACTGCATATAGTAAGCTTGATCATAAAAATAGTTGGATTACTCTAAGTATTGCGATATAGTCTTCGAAAGCAGGTCTATTTAATGAGCACATTTTATTTCAGCCCCGTCACCATCAACGACAAGCCTCTCATTTTACATTGGCTAAAACAAGATCACATTAAAGAATGGATCCATGGAAAAGGATTAATGAATACATTGCGTGGCTTGGATAAATTTCTTGTAAATCAAGTGGATAACTTCAAACAATCAAAAGATACACAGCATTGGATAGGTTTTGTTGATGGCGAACCAACAGTTTATTTGTTAGTCACCAATGTAATTTCAGGTGATATCTATGCGCAATATTGCAAGAAAAGTGAGCGCGCGATTACGTTAGATATTTTTCTTGGCAATAGGAATTATTTAGGGAAAGGCTTAGCGGATGTTATTATCAAAACATTTATAAAAGCCCATTTTAATGATATTGATGTTATTTTTATTGATCCCGAGCAAAAAAATTTACGTGCTATTCATGTTTATGAGAAAGTGGGTTTTAAAAAAACAGGCGGATTTATCGCGCCTTGGCATCCTGTGCCGCATTATATTATGAAGTTAGCAATGAAAAACATAAAAAAAGCAGGCGTGACCGAAAACCCGAGAATGTAAGTGGATGTCTCTGTAGCGCTTTAGGCTTCCTCAAAGAGGCTTGCACACCACGCTAACGCTCTGACTTCCTCAAGTTTGCTTGTAGGGTTTCGATCACTAACCTGCTCTACTTATAGTATATACCATTAGTCGTCATAAGAGAATCCCTATCCAAGCAGAGAAGAGCTGGGTGGTTTCAGCTCATTTGCGGTACAATAATGCCGTTAGCGCCGGAGTACCCCCTATGTATCGTTATCTAGATCCAAAAAACGACATCGTCTTTAAAAAAATCTTTGGCGAACACTCGCATTTGTTGATGAGTTTTCTCAATGCGTTATTACCCCTGCCCGAAGATAGCCCTATTGTCGAACTAGATTATCTAGAAAGAGAACACGTCCCGCATTTTGCGAGCCTCAAACGCACAATTGCTGATGTGAGGTGTACTGATGAACAAGGACGGGTGTTTATTGTTGAAATGCAAATGAACTGGACAGATAGCTTTAAGCAACGTTTGTTGTTTGGCGCCAGTCAAGCGATTGCGACGCAACTCAATCAAGGTGAAGACTATAAATTGCTGCAGCCAGTTTATGGGCTCGGACTGATAGCCACTATTTTTGAAAAAAATAATCCTGACTGGTATCACCATTATCAATTGATTAAAAAAGACAAGCCAGATACTGATGTGATTGATCAATTGCAGCTTATTTTTATCGAATTACCTAAATTTCCAGTCCATTCTCCTGAAGAGAAGCAACGGAGATTACTATGGTTGCGCTTTTTACGAGAAATCAATGAAAGAACAGAAACGGTATCAGAAGAGCTGACAGCCGTCCCTGAAATTGCAGAAGCGATGCATTTTGCGGAAAGATCTGCATTCACTAAGGGGCAAATTACGGCGTATAACGCCTATTGGGATGCGGTACGTGTCGAAAGAACAATGAAAGCGGATGGCTATGCAGAAGGTGAAGCAAAAGGCTACGCTAAAGGTGAAGCCGAAGGCAGAGCTGAAGGTCTTGAACTCGTTGCTGTTAATATGTTGAAAGAAAATAAATCCATTGCAGAGATCACGCGACTAACCGGGTTATCGGAACAAAAGATTGTAGCATTGCAAAATACGCTGGTATCAAAATAGTCATTTGACCTTCTAATCGCCCAAACTAGCCTTTTAAAGACCGCTAGGCTTTTTAAAAGAAAATACCATCCTAGCGCATCAAATTTTAATAAGACAGCCGTGGAGATAAAAGAGTAAAATTTTAACACTGGAACTCTGCCCGCCGAGCAGATTTATTCTTCAGGTTCTCTTCATATTTTTGCAATGCAGGAATAAAGTTTGACACATCAACACAAGGTCTTTTATTTTTAACATGACAAAAAGCATCCTTAAATGACAAATCGTATTTACGCATGAGATAGGCCATCACAAAAGCAGGGCTACGTGAAGCACCTGCATCACAATAAACCAATACTCTTTTCTTTGATTGAAATGCCGTTTCAATATGATCAAATGCTTCATCAAAATCCTTTTGAGTTATTGCATCGGGTCTATCACCCATGTTCATACATTTTAATGTAATATTTTCATCATGATCCTTATAAAGATGCCTGGTGCATCTTAGCACTGCTTGTATATTGCTATCCTTTCCTGCAATAGCAGCATCTCCAGGGCCAAGATTACTCAGAAAAAGCCCATCTATAATTTCATCCGGTGTATCTTTTGTCAAACTTTCAAAAAATTGATCTTCATTAAAAACATTTTCTCTTGTATCGAATTTTATTTTATTTTCTGCTGTTTTAAAAAGCATCGTTGACATAGATGCTGTCACTTTTAAAGCATATGGCTGAACGAAGGGAATTGGCGAGTTTACCTTAGATTGAGGCGCTTCTTTTTCGCACTTAAGTTCATGTACTAAATTGTTTTTATATTCTATCAAATAATCAACAACCTTTTTTATTACCTCTTTTTGCGTTAATGCGTTCGGCAGATGATAGAGATTGTTGAAATTTCGATTAGACCCTGCGTTCAGACAAAGTAGTTCGATTAACTCATCTGCAAGCGTTGACGAGCTTGCCAGGGTAATAGAAGTGGATTTTAAAAGATATTTATTGAGTATAGGTATTAATTTTTCAAGTTCATTCACTACATATTGTCGTCCGCTATTGGCAACATTCTCTTCTTCCTCTAATGAGTAGCCGATGGTGATTTCAATAGTCTGTTGAAGTTGATAGCAAGACCGCGTGAGTGCTAATTTTCCTGTAGAAACACTCGGTAATTGGACAACAGCAGCTTCTTGGACAATGGCAGCTTCTTGAATAACAGCAGTTTCCTGCGTTTTGCAACCAAACAACATTGGTCTTTCCAAAACAGCTGACAATAATTGTTTCTTTAAAAGATGATACCGTGGATCGCTAAAAGCTTCTTTGCTTAAAAAAACATCTGCATTCCCTGCTTGTAAAGCCATCAGTGGTACATTAGGAATGGGAGAGATAATGTCATCATTTTTAAAAACATTACTCACTTTTCGCTGTAGGGTGTTTAGTCCCTTGAACATAAGACTAGGTTCTGCGGAATATGTATATTGCGCAAGCGCTTCTTCTGCTGGAATTTTGAGCACTACAATAGATGGCTTTGCTTTAGATTCAGTGCCATTTTTTTCTTTACGCAATTCTAAGGCGCGCAAAATATCTTTAAGTCCCTCTGTCGAGCATGGCGCATAAGTTAATTCACACATTGCTGGATCAAGCGGGTAGGCAACGCCATCAGCATAGTGTTGTTGAATAGAAAAAACGTACTGATCTTGTCTAAAGGGGATTGTTTTTACTGGATTAAGACGATATAGCAAAGTCACCCAATTACTATAGGGTTGCGCAACTAATTCAGCAAATTCATGATCTTTAAACTCATGGTTTGAAGGATCGACTAAACGTTGACTAGAAACGGGCACGCCTTCTTTTTCTTGAATAGCTTTTTTTATATCTAAAATCGTATTTGCCGAAGAATCATCAAACTCTATTATGCTTGTTTTCCCAGTTAGTGTTTTTACAAATACTTGGCCCATTTCTTATACCCTCGTTGTTCATTTTTAGTCCAATATTCTATCAAATACCCCTGGAGCCAACAACCCTAAGGATACCCCGCCAAAAACGCCCGCAACTGCGCCACAATCGCATCGATAGTCACCACCGACCGTGGCGCAATAAACAACGTGTCATCCCCCGCAACCGTCCCCAGAATCTGCAGCTGATCGCGATGGTGGTCCACTGAGCGCGCAACAAAAGACGCCGATCCTGGTGTAGTGTGGATCACAATCAGCGATCCATTGTGGGTCATATCTATAATCAATTCTGATAATAAATTTTTTGAAGGCGGCAGAAACGATTCATGGGGCAGAGAATAAACCATCTGCTTGTTTTCATTCATCATTTTAACCGCTCCAACCCTGCGTAGCAGGCGCGATATCTTCGTTTGATTAAGCGGAAAACCTAGCTTCGCAAGCTTTTGCTTAATCGCTTCCTGCGACCCAACTTCACCTGACAATAGAATGCCTTTCAAGGCCTCCAACTCCTGATTAACTGACATAGTAACTTACCCCCCTTGACAAGGCTGCCTAATAGTGATTAAATATTCAAAAATTTGAATAAATATTCAACCTGAATACGGTACTATTCTATGTTAACGCTACAAAACATTCATCATGCCTTTGGGCAACAGCCTATTCTCAATGGGGTTTCGTTTGAAGCAAAACCTGGGGAAGTGATCGCCCTTTTAGGGAGCAGTGGCTCTGGCAAGAGCACGTTGTTGCGCTGCATTAATTTATTAACCGTTCCCAAGTGTGGGCAGATGGTGGTGGGTGAACAAGCTGTGATGTTTAACGAGAAAAAAAAAGCACCACTCACTGCAAAACAACTGGTTGCATTACGTACAAAAGTAGGCATGGTTTTTCAACAATATAATTTATGGGCGCATAAAACGATTTTAGAAAATTTAATTGAAGCGCCTGTTCATGTGTTAAAAAAATCGAAAGCCATAGCGATAAAAGAAGCGCAGCTTTTTTTAGAAAAAGTGGGATTGAGCGATAAACAAAAATGTTATCCCGCTGCACTTTCCGGTGGCCAACAACAACGGGCAGCGATTGCGCGTGCATTAATGATGAAACCAGAATTGATGCTGTTTGATGAGCCCACTTCTGCACTCGATCCTGAAATGGTTGGCGAAGTGTTACGCGTGATGCTTAAGCTTGCAAAAGAAGGCATGACGATGGTGATTGCAACGCATGAATTAAATTTTGCACAAAAAGTTGCAACACGCACACTGTTTTTAGAAGGTGGCACAATCATCGAGCAAGGCAAAACCAATGAAATGTTTGCGCATCCTGAAACCATGCGATTTAAACAATTTTTACAATCATTAAATCATGAACAATCATTAATTGAGGAATAAAACATGAACATCAAAAAATTAGCAACCTGCGCAGCTTTTGCAAGCTTTTTATTTGCAACTCAGTCTTTTGCAGATCCGATTAAAACCATTCACTTTGCCACAGAAGCGACTTACCCACCCTTTGAATCGGTGAGTGCAGATGGCAAAATTCAAGGCTTTGATATTGATGTTGCCAATGCGTTATGTCAGCAAATACATGCGCAGTGTGATTTTAGCAATCAACCTTTTGCGAGCCTTATTCCGAGTTTAAATTTAGGTAAATTTGATGCACTCATTGCAGCCCTTGGTATTACGCCTGAAAGAGAAAAACAAGTCTCTTTTACCCATACCTATTATGAACCCAGTGCTAGTTTTGTAGCCACTATCGCCAATCACTATACCTTGCAGCAATTAAATGGCAAAACCATTGGCACGCAAATGGGATCTACTTTTGCACAATATTTGCAAGAAGCTTATGGCGATAAAGTAACTGTCAAACTATATGGCAGTTTTCAAGAAGCTTATTTAGATTTAACTGCAGGCCGTATCGATGCTGTTCTTTCCGATACGCCGGTTGCAACTGCTTGGCTAAAAGAAGCCAATCATGCTGCGCAATATGGCATTATTGATAAGCCTGTGACCAATGCGACTTATTTTGGTAGTGGCTATGGTATTGCCGTGCGAAAAGATGATCAAGCTTTGTTGGAAGAACTCAATCAAGCTTTAGCAGCGATTAAAGCAAATGGGACTTATGGAAATTTAGTGAAAAAATATTTTCAATAGAGCTATAAAATGAACGGGTTCATCACACAAATTCTATTAGGTAGCCTCATCACCATTAAATTGGCCTTGTGCGCGTTAATATTTGGCCTATGCATTGGTTTAATCGGCAGCGTGCTGGAATCCGTTCACAATAAATACTTGCGTTATTTAGCCGTCAGTTTCATTTTTATTGTTAGAGGATTACCTGAATTACTGGTGCTATTTTTTATTTATTTCGGTCTCACTTTTGTCTTAACCACGCTATCGCACCATTATGTTGAAATTAGCGCCTTTTGGGCAGGGGTGATTGCACTGGGTATGATTTTTGGTGCTTATGCTTCACAAGTCTTTAAAGGGGCTTTTCTTGCCATAGAAAAAGGCCAAATTGAATCCGCTCGTGCCATTGGCTTTAGTCCATGGCAAATTTTCGCACGCATACAATTGCCACAAGCTTGGCGTCATGCCTTGCCAGGGCTGGGTAATTTATGGTTAGTCTTATTAAAAGACACGGCTATTGTCACGTTAATTGGCTTATCAGACATGATGAATGCAGCTAAACTTGCTGCTAGCACAACGCATCAACCCTTTAATTATTATGTGATAGCAGCTTTAATTTATTTAGCCATGACAACCTTATCACAAATTTTTATGAACTACATGACCCATCTTAAAAATAGGTATGTTTTATCATGACTGACATTATCGCAGCGCTACCAAACTTATTAAATGGATTACTACTGACATGCGTTTTATTATGCGCAGCTGTTTTAATGGGGCTGATGTTAGCAACGTTAATGACGATGGCGACTTATTCTAACCGTTTTTTACTCAAAAAAAGTGTAGAAATCATCGGTTTTTTCTTCAGAGGCACGCCTTTGTTGATACAATTTTTTATTATTTATTATGGCGCAGCACAATTTGAGTGGGTGAGATCTTCTTTTTTATGGCCATTACTTTCACATCCGATGTCATGTGCCATCATTGCACTCGCTTTAAATTCAGCCTCCTATACCACCGTTTTATTGAATGGCGCCATTCGCTCAATTCCACAAAACGAAATCACTGCTTGCGCGGCATTAGGCATGTCAAAATGGCTCGCATTTTATCGCATTATTTTTTCACGCGCATTTAAAATTGCATTGCCCAGCTATTCGAATGAAGTGATTATGTTATTAAAAGGAACATCGCTTGCCAGCACCATCACCTTGTTAGAATTAATGGGTGTTACCCAACAATGGATTGCCAACACCTACGATACGTTTACGTTTTATATACTCGCAGGCGTGCTGTATTTGGTATTAACTGGCGCAATTTACGGCGTATTTAAGCTACTCCACCGTTACGGATTTGGCTAAATTTCGCGGTTGATCCACATCCGTTCCTTTTAATACAGCGACATGATAGGCAAGTAATTGTAAAGGAATCGTATAAAGAATCGGATGCAATGCAGAATGTATCTTAGGCAGTGTAATCAATTGGATATCTAAAAAAGGCGGATGATTAAAAATAGCGGGCTCATCCGTCAACACATAAAGCTTTCCACCTCTGGTTTGCACTTCATTTAAATTCGAAAGCGTTTTTTCAAGTAATTCATCCTGTGGTGCTGTTGCAATCACTGGCATATTCACATCAACCAAGGCTAATGGTCCATGTTTTAATTCACCTGATGGGTAACCTTCTGCATGAATATAAGAAAGTTCTTTCATTTTCAATGCGCCTTCCAAAGCAATAGGATAAAGCGCACCACGACCCAGAAAAAGCGCATGTTGTTTATGGGTAAAAGTAGACGCCCAATTTGCAATTGCGGCATCTTGTTTTAATACAGTTTCAATGTGTTTCGGCAGTGAAAGCAATTCGAGAGTGAGTGTTTCTTCTAAATGATCATGCACATTTAAACGACGTCTTAACAATAACACTAACAAAAATAAAGCTGTTAATTGCGTCACAAAAGCTTTGGTAGAGGCAACACCAATTTCTACACCTGCGCGCGTTAGAAAATGCAAATCTGCCTCACGCATCATGGTACTATTCGGTGCATTACAAATGGCAAGCGTACTTAAATAATGGCGTTCTTTGGCAAGACGCAGTGCTGCCAACGTATCTGCTGTTTCACCAGATTGCGATAACGTTACAAATAAGCTTTTTTTATGCTGCGCACTATCGCGATAACGAAATTCGCTGGCAACTTCAACCGAGCACGGTACTTGTACCACAAGCGATCAATTGAATATGCTCAACTTCTGGCAAAATGGCATCCGCTTGATGGCCGAAAATGCGAGATAACACTTTGCCATCAGCAATACGTCCTTCCAAACAAGCATGCACTGCTTGCGGTTGTTCCATAATTTCTTTTTTCATGAAATGTCGATAGGGACCACGATCGACAGCATCATAAGTTAAATCAATGGTTTGCTCTGGTCGTGAAACCAAATTCAAATCGCGATCATAAATATGTACTGCATCAACA
>Ga0207129_1075_pt1 | contig 21086 bp, 18 predicted proteins | sample Alteio_BWMinHeat_15_FD_153517 | JGI IMG/M metagenome (GOLD analysis project Ga0207129, IMG submission 153517) | Enriched cells from forest soil in Barre Woods Harvard Forest LTER site, Petersham, Massachusetts, United States -... | ecosystem: Environmental > Terrestrial > Soil > Temperate forest >... | reverse complement strand
CACCTCACTCGCTCGCGAAAATTTAATAGATGAAAATAAAAAAGAAACTGGCGGCTTGAGTGGCAAGCCGTTGCAAAAACAAAGCACACAAATGATCAGCGCATTGCATCAGCAATATCCTGATCTGCCTTTAATCGCTGCAGGCGGCATTATGGATACAACCAATGCACAGGAGAAGTGGCAAGCAGGCGCCTCGCTATTACAAGTTTACACTGGCTTTATTTACAATGGGCCAGGTTTAATAAAAGCATTATGCGAGATGGCGTAATAAAATGATAGTCTTCCTGATTGCGCTGCTTGGATGGCTGATACAGTCTATCATTCTATTTAACTGGGATGTCAGCTGGTTAATGGAAGCATCAAACCGCCTGCTGCATGGCGGCTCCTATGCGAAAGATTTTTTTGAAAACAATCCGCCGCTTATTTTGTACGAATATTTCATCCCCAATTTACTCAGAATATTTTTTCACTTTAACAAAATAATCGCATTGCGCATCTATGTGTTTGGTATGGCAGGCATTTCTTTATATTTATCACGCATTTTCTTAAAATCTATTTTTCCCGCCAAAGACACCTTGCTTGCAAATTTATCGCTTATCACGCTCAGCTGCTTATTTTTTATCTTACCAATGGATCAATTCGGTCAGCGTGAACATTTATTGTTTATTTTTTCCATGCCTTATTTCCTGATGATGACATTGCGCTTGCAGCAACAGCCCATTAAATCTGCCATGGCTTATGGCGTTGGCGCCTTTGCGGCTTTTGGATTTTTATTAAAGCCTTACTTCTTACCCACCTTAGTATTAGTCGAACTTTATTACTTATATGCCGCAAAAGAAAAGAAGCTAACAAACTTCATCCGCCCAGAAATAATCAGCATTGCCTGTCTCTTGCTGCTTTATATGGCAGCCATTCTGATTTTTCATCGTGATTATCTATTCATCGTTCTGCCTTATGCCATGCGCTGGTGCAGATTTGACAATGTTTTACCGTGGCGTATCGTTTTATTTAACCATTTTGCATTATTTTGTTTGATACCTTTAGCTGCCATTTTTTTTCGGAATAATCCTTATAAAAATCTGTTTCACATTTTAATCATCGCATTAGTCGGCTTTCTCATTTCTTATTATATACAACGGACACTTTCCTATTATCACATCTTGCCCGCCTTCTCGCTGACCCTGTTAATCTTTATGCTTTTACTTGGCATGCTCATTGCAAAGCCTTGCGCACTAAACCATGTCATCGCTATGATTTTTGGCATACTGATTTTTTACTACCCTTATTTAATACTATTCAATACATTTAATTCAAGTATCACAGAAAAGCTTTCGTTAAACAAACTCATTGAGTTTATTGACCAGCATGGGCAATATCAATCGTTATATTTTCTCTCAAACCAAATTGTCACAGCTTATCCTGTTGTTGATTACACGCATGACTTCCGTGTGGTATCACGTTTTTCATTCCTCATGGGCCTGCAAGGCATGGTCAAACAATATGATATGCCATTTGATCGCCTTCGCTCGCCTTATCAAACGAAGGATAAAGATTTTTTAATTGACATGATCGCCGATGACATTGAACAGAAAAAACCAGATCTCATCTTTGTCGATGTTGGTGAAAACAGCAAGCAGTTTGCCGAATTATTCTATATAAAAAATGATACGTGGCAAATCAAGTCACTACCTTTTAATTACCTTGATGCTTTTGCACACAATGCACATTTTAGAGCCGCTTGGGCGCATTATCGTTATATGACGACTGTTCAACAGGATGATTTTTCGCAGCCATATACTTATCGGTTTGAGGTTTACCAGAGAAAAACATGAGACTAGTTACTATAATATGTACAGCTATCGCCATTCTTGGCTGGGCCATGCAATCTGTTATCCTATCTAATTGGGACGTGAGTTGGCTAATGGAAGCGTCAAACCGCCTCTTACATGGTGGAACGTATGCGAAAGATTTTTTTGAAAACAATCCGCCCTTAATTTTATATGAATATACTATACCCAACTTGATTAAGATGTTGTTTCATCTTAATGTGATGGCCGCGCTCAGGCTATTTGTGTTTGGACTGGGAGGCATTTCTTTATATTTATGCTATATCTTTTCTAAAGCTATTTTTGTCGAGCAAGATCAACTGCTTGCTAACTGCTTTCTGATCACCATTAGCATTTTATTTTTTATTCTGCCAGCAGATCAATTCGGACAACGCGACCATTTATTATTTATTTTTTCTATGCCTTATTTTTTGATGATGACGTTACGATCACAGCAACAGTCCATTAAGTCAGCCATGGCTTATGGAGTTGGCGCCTTTGCAGCTCTGGGCTTTTTATTAAAACCTTATTTTTTACCCACATTAATATTAATTGAACTTTACCATCTACTAGTATCAAAACAAAAGAATTGGGCAAGCATTATTCGCCCAGAAATCATTAGCATTGCTTGCCTTTCGATTGTTTATATTTCTACCATTTTAGTCTTTCACCGTGATTATTTATTCATTGTATTGCCTTATGCAATTCGCTGGTGCAGGCTGGGAGATATCGTGCCATGGGCAGTTATTTTACAAAGCAAGCTTGCACTATTCTCCTTAATACCTTTATTAGTCTTTTTTTTACAAGATAATCCTTACAAGAAACTCTACTATACACTGATTCTTGCACTAATTGGATTTTTAATTTCTTATTATGAGCAACGCACATTTTGGTATTATCATATTATACCTGCATTTTCACTAGCTTTGCTTATTTTTATGCTTTTTTTTAGCACTATCGCCTCAAAACCCCTCACTAAAATTAATGGTGTTTTAGTATTGCTTTCAAGTTCACTTATCGCACTTCTTTTAATTGACACCGCCGGTTGGACACAAATCATCCTTTCACCGTTTTCTTATTACAGTTATTTTGCACTCCTGTTTTTTATTTTCATGCTACTCGATATTTCACTGATTCGCAAAAATATTAAACAAACGATTTATGCTTTTTGTTTTTTTAACCTAATGTTGCTATTTGTTTTTATGTTTTCGAAGATCATCCTAAAAACAGCGTCGCTAACAAACCATCTCTTTTTTATTGCAACAATAACCCTTGTGTTGTCTTTATTTTTTATCATGCAGCGGCTCAGCGATCGCCCATGGAGTCGCGTCTTTGTTTTGTCTTTTGGCTTGCTTGCTTTTTATTACCCATATAATCTAATTGTGGCAGAATTTGAAACCTCGTTTTACCACAAAGAAAATTTAAGCCCTTTGATTGATTTCCTCGACCATCAAGGCAAACAAAAATCTATTTATTTTCTAACGCCCATGATGGAGTATATCTATCCCGTTATCAATTATAGCAACAATCAAGTTGCATCAAAATTTGAATTTCCGCTCGGCTTGTCCGGCATCATGAAGCAATATAATCTTCCATTTGACCCATTTCGCTCGCCTTATCAAGAAGAAGATGAGAATTTTTTAATCGACATGATCGCAGATGACTTAAATCAAAAAAAACCTGACCTGATATTTATTGATGCAAAAAACCAAAAAAAATTAACTACTATCCCCTGCAAAAAGGATAGTGTTTGGCGCAAACAAAATGGTGTTTTACAAGAAAGGCTAAAATCATTTGATTATATTTATTGTTTCTCCAAGAACGCTCGCTTTAAATCTGCTTGGACAAATTATCGTTATATGACAACTGTTAAACAAACCAATCCAAAATCATTTCAGTATCAATTTTATGTATACAAACGCATCTCAAGATAGCCATTTTAACAACCTAATAATTCTCATGCTGGCTGGCTTCTTATGTGGCGACACCTCTGAAGACTCGATAAGTTTATGAGGATTAAGCACATAATCTTGATAGCCACACCACAACATCTCCTCATTACTGAGCGTTGGCCGCCAGTCAAGTTCTGATTTTATTTTTTCAGTATCGAATACAAAATCTTCTGCTATCATTTTGTAATGATAAGGTCCAAGCGGAGACAAGTGCAGGTAATAGGCTATTTTCATTAGCATGACTGATAACATTTTTGGGACAGCAACTGCGCGAGAATGCGATCCAGCGTTATCAATCACATACTGAAACACATCAGCAAGCGTCTTGACATGATCAGAGCCAATATTAAAAATATTTGATTGACAATAAGTCAAACTTTTTATTAACGCATCAATTAAATCCCCAGCATAAATAAATTGATATCGATTCTTTCCACCGCCCACTAAATAAATTTTACGACCCTCTTGTATAAATTCATACAAAATAGACAACAACCCCATGCGGCCTACATCAATAATTGTAGGACAACGGAAAATAATGGTGATGATTTTATCTTGCTTTTTAAAAAAAAGCTGCTCCGCAGTCAATTTCGACTTGCCATATAATTCAACAGGACACGGCTCATCCTCCTCCGCAACAAGATGTGTCATATTTTTTCCCCACAAACAGTTGCTAGATATAAAAATAAAACGAGGGACCTGATATGCAATTGCCAAATCAAGCAAATATTGAGTTGCGGTTACATTTGTCTCCCAAAGATAGGTTTTATTATAATGCCCATGCGCCAGTACGGTAGCACAATGAAAAACAGCTTCAATCTCATATTGGCTGAAAACAGCTTTTAACTTCTTATCATCACGAATATCTGCCTGAATAAAAATAAAAGAGGGATGAGAAGTATCACACGGCTTGATGTCAACATTAATACAATGAAAGCCTTTTCCTAATAACACATTTGTCAATAAACCACCCAAAAATCCTGAACCACCTGTTACTAAGATATAACGCATGATGCATTTCTCTCCAGACCTGTTACACTAAGCTCTTCACCCTAATCAACTTGAATTATATGTCAAAACATGTTGTCATCATAGGGGCAGGCCCTGCCGGCCTCACTGCAGGCTACTTGCTTATCAAAGAAAAAATAGCCGTCACTATTTTAGAGGCAGATCCTGCATATGTAGGCGGCATTTCTAAGACGGTTAATTATAAAGATTATCTCATCGATATCGGTGGACACCGCTTTTTCTCAAAATCGAAAGAAGTAGAAGACTTATGGTCCGAGATATTACCGGAAGACATGCTAGAAAGACCCAGGTTATCAAGAATTTTTTATCGTAAGCAATTTTTTGCTTATCCCTTACGCGCCTTGGATACGCTATGCAAATTAGGTCCATTGCAATCCTTATTTTGTTTATTATCTTATACCAAATCAAAAATAGCTCCGATTAAAAATACCATCAGTTTTGCTGATTGGGTTATTAATCATTTTGGCAAACGCCTTTACACGATTTTCTTTAAAACTTATACAGAAAAAGTATGGGGCATGCGCTGCGAGGAGATTTCTGCTGATTGGGCAGCGCAGCGCATTAAAGGATTATCACTATCTTCGGCCATAATCAATGCAATACGACCTACTTCATTTAAAAAACAAAAAAAATCTATTATTAAAACGTTAATTGACACCTTTCGCTATCCACGAAAAGGGCCAGGCATGCTATGGCAAGCGTGTGCTGAAAAAATAAAACAGCAAGGTGGCCATATTCATATGGGCTGCATGGTTAATCGATGTGAATATGACGATAAGCAAAAAACCTGGGCTATCTCTTATATGGATATTAATGGCGATCAACAGATGCTCAACGCATCTCATGTGATTTCATCAGCACCCCTACGCGAGATGGCACTAACTTATTTAAGTCCTGCATTATCTGAAGAAACGAGACTCGCAGCAAGCAAACTTAAATATAGAGATTTTTTAATTGTTTTGTTAATTGTAAAACATAAAACACTGTTCAATGACAATTGGATTTATATTCATGATCCTGATGTTGAAGTGGCTAGAATTCAAAATTTTAAATCTTGGTCGCCGGAAATGGTCCCCAATCAAACAACTTCTAGTTATGGATTAGAATATTTTTGCTTTAAAGATGACAAAATGTGGTCAGCATCAGATTCAGATTTAATACAAAAAGCATCCGATGAAATCGTCAAGCTAAATCTCGCAAAAGCAGAAGACATTATTGATGGCTGTGTAATCAGGCAAACAAAAGCCTACCCTGTTTATGATACTGAATATCGTTCACATGTTGCGAAAATTGCAAATGAAATAGGAACCCGCTTCCCAACGCTATATTTAGTCGGGCGCAATGGCATGCATAAGTATAATAATCAAGATCATTCTATGATGACGGCAATGCTCACCGTAAAAAATATTCTTACTAATGCGTGTCATTTTGACGTCTGGCGCATCAATCAAGATGCGGAGTATCTTGAAACAACCACGCCTCTTGTACCAACCAGAATAACGGCCAAAAACATGGCTGGTTAGCAATCTATGGTACGATATCCAAATGCAAACAATAACAAACCAGCCCACAAAAAAAATCAAACCCACCCCTCGCTACCCCCTCATCGGTTGGCGCGAATGGGTGGCACTCCCTGCGCTTGCGATTCCGCATATTAAAGCGAAAGTAGACACCGGTGCGCGCACGTCGGCCCTGCATGCGGTTGATTTGGAGCCATTTAGTGAGGCAGGGCAAGATAAAATTTGCTTTAAAATCAATCCCTATCAACACACGGATGATGATATCATCACCTGTGTTGCCAATGTGGTAGATCGGCGCCTGGTTACAGACTCCGGTGGACATGAAGAGGAACGCTATGTCATCGAGACGCCGATCACTATCGGCGCAGAAACCTGGTCAATCGAGATCACGCTCACCGAACGTGATAATATGTTGTTTAGGATGCTATTAGGCAGACGCGCCCTACGGAAGCGGTTCATAATAAACCCCGCGCGCTCTTTTCTCACAAGCCAAGGTTAATAAAACATGCGAATTGCTATTTTATCGAGAAACCCTAATCTCTATTCAACAATACGTTTGTTGGAAGCAGCACATCGTCGCGGACATGATGCTGAAGTGATTGATACCATACGTTGTTACATGAACATTACTTCGATCAAGCCAAGCGTACATTACAAAGGCCAAGAGTTGCCAGAGTTTGACGCCGTCATCCCACGTATTGGCGCCTCGATCACCCCTTATGGCACAGCGGTCGTTCGGCATCTCGAGATGATGGATGTCTTTTGCGTCAACGATTCTGTCGGCATTACGCGCGCGCGCGACAAGCTGCGCTCGATGCAGCTCTTGTCGAAAAAAGGGGTGGGATTACCCATTACGGGATCTGCGCATTCGCTTGAAGAAATTAAAGATTTGATCAAAATGGTCGGCGGGCCGCCTTTGGTCATTAAGTTTTTAGAAGGTACCCAGGGGATTGGCGTTATTTTGGTTGAAAGCACCAAGGCCGCGCAGAGCATCTTGGAGGCGTTTTTAGGCTTAAAAGTGAATATTCTGGTGCAAGAATATATTAAAGAAGCTGCTGGCGCTGATATTCGCTGTTTTGTGGTGGGCGATAAAGTCGTAGCTAGCATGAAAAGACAGGCGGAACTCGGCGAGTTTCGCTCGAATTTACATCGCGGCGGCATGGCCTCTTGTGTCGAAATCACTGAAGAAGAGCGAGCGATGGCGATTAAAGCTGCACAAGTCATGGGACTCAATGTCGCAGGCGTTGATATCGTGCGCTCCAGTCGCGGGCCGTTGATTATGGAAGTAAACGCTTCCCCCGGCCTTGAAGGCATCGAAAGAGCAACGCATATTGATGTTGCCGATGTCATCATTCAATTTATTGAAGGACACTTCCAGCAAAAACGGAAACCGCGGGACCTGTCATGATGATCGCATCATCGCGATCGGCGCGCGCCATCTGCAATTTGCCGCGCGGGAATAGAATCGCGACTTTTCGGTCTACCCAATCATTCGCCATACTAACCAGCGCCGCCGCACAGGCATTGCTGCCGCAGGCTTGCGTGAGGCCAGCGCCACGCTCGTAAGTTCTAAGCGCAATATGCTGTCTATCCAGCACTTGCATGAATCCCACATTCACCCCGTCTTTAAATTGCGTATGCGTTGAAATGGCTTGCCCTTTTTGCGCAAAATCAGCTTCAGCAAAAGCAGCGAGATTGTCTATTTTTAAAATCGCATGCGGATTACCCAATGAAACAGTGTAAAGCGTTAACGGTTCGTCATTTAATGTAATCACTGTCGTTGCAACAGCAGTTTCTACGGGAATGCGAATACTAATGTGATCATAATCTTTAATGCTCACCGGAAATACGCCTGCTTTTGTTGCAATACTGAAAGTAGCAGAGGTGATTAAACCATTTTCATGCACAAAACGCGCGATACAGCGCAAGCCATTACCGCATTGAAATGCTTCACTGCCATCAGCATTAAAAATGCGACAAAAAAAATCAGCTTCTTTGCTGTGCTCAATAATAAATAATTGATCAAAACCAATACCGGTATGTCGATCGGCGAGTTTTTTGATAGCAGCTTCTGTTAAATAAATCGGCGTTTGCAATGCGCTCATGACAACAAAATCATTGCCTAACGCATGCATTTTAGTGAACAGTTGCGGGTGGTGTAGGCGCATGTTGCGTGACCGTTGGTTGTGGTAAATAAAGTGCGCCTGATTGACCGCAGGCAGCTAACAAAAAACAAAAGATAAAAACAAGCAAATATTTCATGATGATTGCGCCTGCAATTGCTGCAAAATCTCAGGCAATAATTGTTTTCCCAACTCAACTCCCCATTGATCAAACGAATTAATTCCCCAAATCACGCCCTGCACAAAAATTTTATGTTCGTATAATGCCATCAGCGCGCCTAAATTTTTTGGATTTAATTCATCTAATATAATTAAATTACTAGGCTTATTCCCCGGTATCACCTGATACGGTGCCACATTTTCTGTTTTGCCACGCATCAGCGCTTCTGCTTGACTCAATGCACTGGCTAATAAAGTTAAATGATGCTCGCAATTTTCATCTTGCATGGCATAATCAGATTTCCCAAGCAAAATAAAGTCAGCCGGAATAAAATGTGTCCCTTGATGCAATAATTGATGGTACGTATGCTGCCCATCGCATCCTTCCAAACCAAAAATCACCGGGCTTGTGTGGTAAGGTAATAATTCACCTGCTTTATTCACACGTTTACCATTACTTTCCATGATGGCTTGCTGCACATAGGGAATAAAATAACGCAGCTTATGTGAGTAAGGAATAATAGCTTCAGCTGCTGCATTAAAAAAATGCGTATACCAAATACTCAACATCGCCAATATCACCGGCATGTTTTTTGCAAAAGGTGCTGATCGAAAATGCTGATCCATTTCATAAGCACCTTGTAAAAAGGTATTAAATTGCGCTTCGCCTAACATTAACATCAACGGCAAACCAATCGCAGACCAAACTGAATAACGCCCACCCACCCATTTCCATAATGGCAAAATATTGGTATCTGGTATGCCTTGCTGTTTTGCAGCTGCTCTATTCGCAGTGATAGCAATAAAGTGATGTTTTAATATCATTTCTTTATTTTTCTCAGGAAATAGTGTTTGCATCCGTTTTAATATGGTATTGGTATTCAGGGATGTTTCTAATGTTGTATACGATTTAGAAGAAACAATAAATAATGTTTTTTCAGGATTAATCTTTTCCCATACTTCTTCTAATTGTGCCAAGTCTACTGTTGAAATAAAGTGAAATTGCAATGGCCGTTGTGCAAAACGACTTAATGCCATGGTTGTCATCAAAGGCCCGAGATGCGAACCGCCGATGCCAATATTCACGATATGCTGCATCGGCAAATGGGTGATCGCGTGCGTGAGATGCACCATTTTTTCGCGCATCTCACTAATTTGCTGTGCGATATTTTCACCGTCACAAAAAATAGCTGTGTGAGATAAATCTCGTAGGGCAGTATGTAAAGCAGGGCGATTTTCGGTGTTATTAATTGGCTTACCAGAAAATAACGCCTCAATCTGGTTTGCAAGTTTGGCATCTTCTGCCAGGGCACATAATAAAGACATGGTTTGCGCCGTCACCCGATTGCGCGAATAATTGAGCGATAACCCTGCCTGTTGCAAACTAAAACGCGTGCAACGCTCCGGATCTTCTGCAAACCACTCACGCATGTGCATGTGCTGCATGTCATGATGATGCTCATGTAACGCTTGCCAACGCATCTTTCTTAACACCTTTTCAGTTAACTCACGGCCGAGTATAGTATATGAATTTCGCTCTAAATTTAAGGCCGCCTTTTATGGACATCATCAACGCAACCGTCGACATCCTCAATAAACAGTATTCTGTTCGCTGCCCGGAGGCTAGTTTACCAGATTTACAAAAAGCCGCCGCGTTACTGAATGAGAAAATGACGGAGGTACTATCCTCTGGCAAAGTCATGCAACCCGAACGCGTTGCGGTGATTTCAGCTTTAAATATTGCCTATCAATTTTTTGACGCGAAAAGACAACAAGAAACACTCGTCAACTTAATTCAAGAACGCGTAGGCCAACTACAAGACAAAGTGCAAGCCGCGCTCAACAAGACGGCTGAAACAGGCTTTACTTATTTGCCAGAAGAGGCAGAAGCAATGGCTCTAACCACTTAGCGATATCTTTCGCTTCCGCCTCGCTTACCGTATGTCCAATCGGATACGTGTGCCAGGCGACATCAAATCCAGATCGCTGCAATGCAACGTGTGCTTGTTCACCAAGCAAATACGGGACGATCGCATCTTCTGTGCCATGGGCAAGAAAAATCGGGCAATGCACCGTGGGCGACACGACAGGCTTGCGTAATGGCAAATAGCCGGAGAGCGCAATCACGCCCGCCAAAGGCAGCACGCACTGCAATGCGATACGCATAGCAATCACTGCACCTTGCGAGAAGCCTGCTAGCAGAATACGTTCCGGCGGAATGCCTGTTGCTGTTTGAACTTGTATGAGTTGGTTGATTTGATCGATCGAAGCCTGAATACCAGCTTCATCTATCTCACTTAATCGATCTAGCGAAAAAATGTCATACCACCCTCGCATTTTGTAACCTGGATTAATCGTGATATGTCGCATTGGCGCATGCGGAAAAATAAACCGCACGTTATTTGCTGCCGGCAAGTGCGCACGCAAGGTATCGACCATAGGCACGAAGTCATGGCCATCAGCGCCGAGACCATGCAGCCAGATAATGGCGTGGGTCGCGGGCGCTATGCTGTTATGTTCGAGCACTTCAAGAGTTGACATCATGGGTTATCTCCATCGCGCAATGCTACAATCCTTTGTTCCGATAACCCAGTTAGTCGCGCGATCTCTGCAATAGATTTATTTTCTTTCAACATATTGACAGCAACGAGTTCCAGACCTTCCGTTTTACCTTCGGCTTTACCTTCGGCTTTACCTTCCGCATAGCCATCCGCTTTCATTGTTCTTTCGACACGTACTGCATCCCAATAGGCGTTATACGCCGTAATTTGCCCCTTAGTGAATGCAGATCTTTCCGCAAAATGCATCGCTTCTGCAATTTCTGGAACGGCTGTCAGTTCTTCTGATACCGTTTCTGTTCTTTCATTGATTTCTCGTAAAAAGCGTAACCAGAGCAACCTCAGTTGTTTTTCTTCATGAGAATGGACTGGAAACTTAGGTAACTCAATAAAAATGAGCTGTAATTGATCAATCACATCAGTATCTGGCTTGTCTTTTTTAATTAATTGATAATGGTGATACCAGTCAGGATTATTTTTTTCAAAAATAGCGGCTATCAGTCCGAGCCCATAAACTGGCTGCAGCAATTTATAGTCTTCACCTTGATTGAGTTGCGTCGCAATCGCTTGACTGGCGCCAAACAACAAACGTTGCTTAAAGCTATCTGTCCAGTTCATTTGCATTTCAACAATAAACACCCGTCCTTGTTCATCAGTACACCTCACATCAGCAATTGTGCGTTTGAGGCTCGCAAAATGCGGGACGTGTTCTCTTTCTAGATAATCTAGTTCGACAATAGGGCTATCTTCGGGCAAAGGTAATAATGCATTGAGAAAACTCATCAACAAATGCGAGTGTTCGCCAAAGATTTTTTTAAACACGATGTCATTTTTTGGGTCTAAATAACGATACATGGGTTTATCTCATATTCTGCTTGCTTACACGTGTGAACGATAACATAATAGGAGCTCAATTTAAAAATCTTCTCAACCTTTTAATAAGGAAAATAAGGAAATAGCATGAAAAAGATGACGCGTCTTTTCCGCCACATCCTTGGCGTTACCCTGCTCGAAATTATGTTGGTGCTTGCGATTGCAGCGCTGATCATTGTAATGTCCGTGCGGTACTTTCAAAGTGCAAGTACGTCGCAACAAGCCACTGCGCTTATGTCACAAATCCAAGCTATTGGTGCTGCTATGAATAGCATGTCCAAGGGGACATCTGATTATTCTGGGCTTACTTCCGCAAGCGTAGCCTCTATTATTCCAGGTGGCGGATTAATTCCACCATGGGGAGGGTCCGCTATCACAGTTAATGCTGCAAATACTAAACAAGGTACTTTTGAAATTGACATACCCAATGTGCCACCGGGGGTTTGTAATCTAGTAGCTGGAGAGCTTGTTTCAAGTACAGGTTGGACAGCAGCACCTTGCACAGCAGGAGCCGTGACTCCTAGTTGGGCTGTAACCTATAATGCAAATACTGCAATTGGCGGCAGCACCACTTGAAAGAGGCCGCCATCATTATTACTAATTATTACTAGCGGCTCTTCCTCTTAAACGGCTGAAAGCCCGTGTTGTTACCGCGGGCTGGGCCATCACCTTTCTTTTTGTGACTATCTTGTCTTGCAGACGTACGGCGCGAGCGCGAGGCAGCGGGTGCGGCTTCTTCTTTCTTAAATTTGTTGAATGGTTTCTTCTTACGTGCAAAAGGCGAAGGTGCTGTTTTATCTTCGTGAGCTGCTTTTTTGCCGCGGAAAGGCCGTCTGCTGTCATTCTCTTCTCTGCGAAACACGCGTTCTGAACGATCGCGTTTTTTCTCGTCACGAGTCACATAGGCAATGCGTGAATCTTCACCTTCTTTGCGTGAAAGCTTTCTTGGCTCCTCGCGGCGGCGAGTTCTGTCGCCTCTTGTGACTTCGCTCTCTCGTCGTCCTACTGCTTGTTCATGATGAGGACGTCGCGCAGCAGCTTGCCCACGGGAACCAGATCCAGCTGATGAGGCGTCATCATCCCGATCCGTACTCAACAACTTCATCTTCTGATTGGTATAGCGCTCAATCCGCTGCAAGTGCTTCATGTCGCTCGGCGATACAAACGAAATCGCAATGCCGGTTTTACCCGCACGGCCTGTGCGGCCAATACGGTGCACATAATCTTCAGAAAAGCGCGGCAAGTCGTAGTTAAACACATGCGTGATATCACTCACATCAATCCCACGTGCCGCAACATCGGTTGCCACCAAAAATTGCGTCTTGCCACGTCGGAATTGCTCGAGCTGTCGATTGCGCACATTCTGCCGCAAGTCGCCATGAATCGCCGCGGCTGCAAAGCCTTCATCAGCCAACTCATCGGCAATTTTATCCGCGTAAATTTTAGTCGCAGTAAAAATAATCGCCTTGTACACCGCTTCTTCGCTCAAGAGCTGCTTCAGCAACCGTGTTTTGGCCGCAGGCGTTGCCGTGCGATACATGATTTGCTTGATGTGCGGCTGCGAGGCCGTTTTTTCAGATAGATCAATGCGAACCGGCTGCTTTAATAAGTGACTCACTATCGTCAACAATTGCTTATCCATCGTCGCGCTAAAAAGCAACGTCTGACGCTGTTTCGGCGTCAATTTTGCAATATATTCGACATCCTCGATGAAACCCATATCCAGCATGCGGTCTGCTTCATCTAAAATAAGAATTTCAATCTGCGAGAGATCCACTCTTCTTTGTTCAATATGATCCAACAAGCGACCAGGCGTTGCGACAATCACATCCGCCCCGCGTGCCAGATCTTTCACCTGCGGTGGATACGGCATGCCACCGACCAAGCTAATGATATTGAAGCGTAAAAATTTGCCATAAAGATGCGTTGCCTTCATGACTTGCGTTGCAAGCTCGCGGGTGGGGGTTAAAATCAAAATGCGCGGCTTTTTAGCCGGTGGTTGTTCGGAGAGACGATTGAGCGAAGGGAGCACAAAAGCAGCAGTCTTGCCTGTCCCGGTTTGTGCAGTTACCACCACATCTTTACCAGCCAAGATCGGCGGAATGGCCTGCGCCTGCACAGGCGTGGGGGTTTCATAGCCGCAGGCTTTGAGTGCGCGATGAATAGGGTCGTGAAGGTTTAATTCATTGAAATTTTGCATTATTTTTCTCGTTATGAGGGTGTAAGACTATTGACTGCAGCGAAGGCGTATCGATGGCAATTGGCTTTAGTAAAGCTGTCTATTTGACTATTTTTTTCACAAAAAGGCAAGCTAAGATTCACTTGCACTGATTTTTGTTGCATCTATTTAAAAAATGACTAGAATCTAAGTTTTCCTTAAGCAAGGGCGGGTTATACTTAGTTTAAGTTAAATGTAAAACCGTAGAGGTGTATGATGCTTAGCCAAAGACCAGGTAACGTAAAAGATAACGGCGCAGAAGAATTAGAGTTGCGCATTGCAGCAAATAAACTTTCGAATGAAGGCTGCAGCGAAGGTATGAAGAAAAAACTAGCTGAAGGTTTGCAAGCAGCTTTGATTGCACTAATTACCGAAGCGATGGCCCCAAGAAACAACCTGTCTGCAGCCAAAACCTTCTCAACAACGCCCGTTTACCGCCGCGGTATGACGGTCAGCGCCTAAGTCCCACTGCTTTCATTAGGGAAGGGCGGATTTAAATCAGGACTTTTATTATGACCATGTTTGAGCGGTTACAAAAGCCTTTCCTCACAGTTGAAACGGGGGAGGCTTATGGACCGGTTAGACTTCATTTTGATATCTATCAGCAACCTGAACTCGCTGCCCTGCTCAATTCCCTCACCTGCTGCGAAAAAACCACTGCACCTAACACCTGGAATTGGCATTGGTGCGGCGAGTGTGAAACGCTTCGTTTTGAGTCGATGGATTCGTATAAAAAACCCACCGCGCGACCAGTGCGCTTAGGCACGCTTGCGATTCGCGACGATAAACTCTTTATTACCCTGCCCAGCTTCAAGCGCGCGTGCCTCGCTGTGCCTTTTTTTCACAAGCAAATTGGCGCAAATATCGCGCAACTCAACAAAGCTGACTTCATCAATAAAGTCTTTGGGCTGGATGAAAGGCTGCCGCATGGGTTTGCCGAATTATTCAAGGATGATGAGTTAGAGCACATTGTACGCAGCCGCATTGAACACTATGAAACGATGCAAGCGCAAGTTGAGCACGCCGCAACAGTCGAAGAAGCTTTGGCAGTGCTTGCTAAGTATAGTCAATCAGAAGCCAACAAGCGTCTTCCCTACACCGAACGCTATGATTTCCGCCAACACCAGAGTGATGATCCTGAGGTCGTCTTTCTCGGCTTCTATATCTTCCTACGCAGCCGCGAATTGATCGCTATCCGCCGTTGGTATGGCGAAACGGGCACGAATGTGGCAGCAGAAATTGCGGAAGAGGCCATACACGACGTGTTTGGCAACGTGGATATGGATTCTTAATTTTTTAACGCGTAAACCTTCCCTCTCATCACGGTATATTGCGGCCAACCCGTAAGCTTAAGCCCCATATAAGGCGACCAGCCGCACTTGCTCGCCGTTTTCTCAACTTTAGCGGTTAAATGAGGATCAACCAACACCCAGTCCTCATTAGTTTCCGTAATATCAAAAATCTCACGCGCGCGTTTTGCAGTGAGATCTACTATTTTTTCTAATGAAATTTTACCTTGTTTCAATGCCGTAAACAGCAAAGGCAATACAAATTCAATCCCTGGCATGCCAGAAGGGCACTCGCCATATTTTTTATTTTTTTCCATAAGCGTATGCGGCGCATGATCTGAACCGATGGTATCAATCACGCCTTCTTTAATCGCTTGCCATAATGCCGGCTGATGAATAGATTCTCTGAGCGGCGGATTCACAACGGCTTTGCCACCGAGCGCTAAATAAGCATCAGTATTAAAAAATAAATGATGCGGTGTGGTTTCCGCATAAACATTCACGCCTTCTGTTTTCGCTGTTTTAATCAGCGCGATTTCTTCCATAGTACTAACATGCAAAACGTAAAGCTTGGCGCCGTAATGTTTTGCTAGCTGAATCGCTTTTTCGACCGCACGGGTGGCAACTTCGACATTGCGAATCTCAGAATGACACGCATAATTATTTTCATCTTGAAAATAAGGCTTTCTCGCACACATCAGCGCTTCATCTTCAGCATGCACGGCAACGATCATTTTTTCTTTTGCAGCAATTTCAAATACAGCATGCAGACTCTCGTCATCATCAATCACTAAATTCCCAGTACTACATCCCATGAAGACTTTAATACCAATGACCTGATGTTTAACTTTCGCTAATTGATCAAGATGCTGCTTATCGGCGCCAATAAATAAGCGATAACGCAAAGGAATATTGGCATCAGTTAATTGTGAGTCTATTAATACTTTTTTTGCGATTAATGTTTCTTCTGTAATCGTCGGCGGTAAAGTATTCGGCATGTCGAAAACCATCGTACAACCGCCGTTAATTGCAGCCTGTGCGCCGGTAGTCCAATTTTCTTTATGCTCAAGACCGGGTGTGCGAAAATGCACATGCGGATCAAGGCGCGCGGGGAGGGCGAGCAAATGGCTAGCGGCCACGATAGCGTTATTGCCGTCATCAATGTGTAAATCTATCTTTTCACCAGCAACGGTCGCAATGTTTTGAAAAATCATACTTTTACCTTCATCTGATTACGATCAAAACTTTTCTCGCAATATTGACAGGTTAATGTCACCTGCTTGCCATGTTGCGCCACGCTAAAAATCGTCTCAACAGGCTCGACATGCGTGATGCATGCTGTGTTCGGACAAATAAATACATCGCTAATATTTGTTGGCAAAGCCGCAGTTATTTTTTCAACTACAAATTGTCTGATAATGTTAATCGTTGCTTGTGGCGCTAAGATCGTGATTTTGCTGGCTTCAGCATCGGCTAAATAATGATTTTCTATTTTTAATAAATCTTTTAATCCCAACTGCCGACTTGGCAAATTTAACCCTATCGTTAATTTATTATGTTTATCTTGCAACCCCAAAAGCTGAATTAAGCGAAACGCTTGCCCACAGGGAATATGGTCGATTACTGTACCATTTTGAATCGCTGCGACCGAAACCGTTGTTTTTATCTCTGACATGGCAACTCCTGATTCAATAATAGTAAAAGCAACGCTTGGCGTATACATATACCATTTGCTGCTTGCTCAAAATAATAGGCAAAAGGCGTGTCATCAATTTTAGGATCTGTCGTTCCGACCCTTGGTAAAGGATCTAATATGCGCATCGAAGATTTAGCTTGTTTTAATATAGGCAACGTTAACATAAAAGGAGAATCATTTTTCGCTTGATACCCTGCATGCAAGCGCTCTTTTTGTATGCGATTTAAATAAATAATATCGACTTTATTAATGATTTCTTCTATTGCTTCATGATACGAGAACCGTATGCCTTTTGTTTTTAATTCATCGCAAATATAATCTGGCAAGCTCAAATGCGCGGGTGAAACTAAAAATAAACGCACATCAAATAATGAGGCGATTTGCACAAAAGAATGCATGCTGCGACTGTATTTCAAATCACCGACCAGCGCGATTGACAGACCATGCATGTTTTTTTGGCAATTTTGGATGGTAAATAAGTCAATTAACGCTTGTGTCGGATGTTGATTACCGCCATCACCGGCATTAATCACCGGTTTATCCGTTGCCTCAGCAGCCAAACGTGCAGCGCCTTCTTTAGGATGACGAATAATCACGAGATCCGCATAACTGCCGATCACTTTCACCGTATCGTGCAAGCTTTCGCCTTTTTTTGTAGAGATATTATCATCAGAAGCAAAACCAATCACACTGCCACCCAACCTTAACGTCGCCGCTTCAAACGACAGCCGCGTACGCGTGGAAGGTTCAAAAAAACAATGCGCGATAACATTGCCAGCAATACTTGGTGTCATGACTTTATGCTTTAATTGACTGGCTGTTGTCATGATGCATTCAATATCTGACAGAGATAGATCACCAATAGAAATAAGATCGCGTTGATAGAAGGGATTAATCATTTTTTTCTCTTTTTAAATATTCTTGCCAAGATAAAACAGGCGCATTAAATTTGCCTTTATAATTGATAAGACATTGCAACATCACCTGCGCAATCTGCAAATTCGTGATTAATGGCACGTGATGATCGACTGCCATACGCCGGATGAGAAATCCATCTGTTTCTTCAGCTTGAAGATGCTGCGTTGTCGGTAAGTTAATAATTAAATCAACTTTACGCTGCGCAATAAACGTTTGAATATTAGGCTCTCTGTTTTCAATGGCCTTATATACAAAATAAGACCCCACGCCATTTTTAGATAGAAATTCATGCGTGCCATGGGTTGCATAAAGCTGAAAATGTTCTTCTTCTAATTGTTTTAATAATGGCAATAATTTGCTTTTATAAGGATCTGCAACAGAAATCAGCAATCTTTTTTCAGGAAAGGCTTGCTCTGTGGCAAGCCATGCGCGCAAATAGGCTTCATATAAATTTTCCCCCAGACACGCGACTTCGCCTGTCGATGCCATTTCAACACTCGCGACAGGATTTGAGCCTTTCAACCGATGGTAAGAAAATTGCGGCACTTTTACGCCAACATAATCCAACTCTAATGTCTCATAAGTAATAGGTGGCTGTAGCCCAAGCATCGCTCTAGTTGCGATTTCAATAAAATGATAACCCGTGACTTTCGACACAAAAGGCAGTGAGCGAGAGGCGCGTAAATTGCATTCAATTACTTTAATAAAATTATTTTCTGCAATAAATTGAATATTAAATGGGCCTGTAATATGTAATGCACGGACAATATCACGTGTGATTTTTTTTGTTTTACGTATGGTTTCCAAATAAAGCCGCTGTGGTGGCATGACCAGTGAGGCATCGCCAGAATGTACGCCAGCATTTTCAATGTGTTCACTGATCGCCTCAATGATAATTTCACCATTTTGTGCCACGCCATCCATTTCTAATTCTTTTGCATTCAAAATAAATTTAGAAATGACAACGGGATGCTCGTTAGACACCGCAGCGGCTGTTTCTAAATAGCGCGCAAGTGACAATTCGTCATAGGCCACATTCATTGCGGCACCCGACAAAATATAAGACGGGCGAATGAGCACAGGATAACCAACACTTGCTGCAAATTGTTTGGCACGATGTAAATCCGTTACCGTTTCCCAAGCGGGCTGATCGATGCCTAGCTGATTCAATAAATATGAAAATTTTTCTCTATCTTCTGCTTGATCAATATCATGCGCTTTCGTTCCAAGCAAATGATAGCCACGATTGGCTAGTGGCAGTGCTAAATTATTCGCAATCTGCCCACCAACTGACACAATTAAACCTTTCGCTTTTTCAAAATCCGCAATATCACGCACACGCTCAAGCGTCAGCTGTTCAAAATAGAGTCGATCGGATTCATCATAATCTGTTGAGACCGTTTCAGGATTTGAATTAATTAAAATAGATGTTTGTTTTGCCTCTCGCAATGTGCGCGAGGTATTGACTGCACACCAATCAAATTCGACAGAAGAACCAATTGCATACGGGCCTGATCCTAACACAATGACGGGAGGCGTGTTGGATGGTGCCACATCATGTCGATCAGCGTGATAAGTGAGATATAAATAATTGGTTTTCGCTGCAAATTCACCTGCTAACGTATCAATTTGTTTTACATAAGGCACGATGCCTGCAGCACAACGCATTGCGCGAATATCATCTTCTGATTTTTGCATTAATCTCGCTAACGCTTTATCAGAAAAGCCCATTTTTTTAGCTTTTGCTAAATCGATAGTATTGGCAAACGTCTTCTCTACTGCGGCAATGGCATGAATATGTGATAAAAACCAAGGATTAATGAAACTAAGCGCCTGTGCTTTTTCAACAGTGCCGCCCTTCAAGAAAAATTGATATAACGCAAACAAACGTCTATCTGTTGGATATTCAATTTCTTTTTCTACATTTAAAATCTGCTCAGGATAATCACTTAAACAAGACGCGCCAATATTCAACATTCCCACTGCTTTCTGCAAACTCTCCTCAAACGAGCGGCCAATACCCATCACTTCGCCAACACTTTTCATTTCTGTACCAATGGTACGTGAAGCTGTTTTTAATTTCTGCATGTCCCAACGTGGAATTTTCGTCACCACATAATCAAGCGCTGGCTCAAAAAAGGCACAAGTGGCATCCGTCACATTATTTTTTATCTCATACAACTGCAAACCCAATGCTAAATTGGCCGCAACAAAAGCAAGCGGATAACCCGTTGCTTTAGAGGCCAACGCACTGGATCGCGATAATCGTGCATTCATTTCAATCACACGATAATCGCCATTCTGCGGATTTACTGCAAATTGAATATTACATTCGCCGATAATATTAAAATGATTCGCAATCGCAAGACTCAAATTACGTAATTGTTGATGCTCGTGATTCGTTAATGTTTGCGCCGGTGCGACGACGATGCTTTCACCGGTGTGCACACCCATCGGATCGAGATTTTCCATATTACAAATCGTCAGTGCGTTACCATGATGATCTCGCACAATTTCGTATTCATATTCTTTCCAACCTAATAGATATTCTTCGATTAAAATTTGGGGTGCACTCGCAAGCGCTTCTTGTGCACGTTTAATTAATTCCGCTTTATGATTAATTTTACCTGAACCCAAGCCACCTAAAGAAAATCCTGAGCGCAACATCACTGGAAAGCCTATTTTTTCAGCTGCAATAAGCGCATCTTGTACGGTATGCACTGCAAAACTATGTGGGGTTTTGATATCCAGTGCATGCAAAGCTTGTTTAAATAAATCGCGATCTTCCGTTTGTTTGATAGAAGCAATCGCCGTACCTAATACCTGCACCTGATATTGCGATAGCACACCAGCAGCTTCAAGCGCGTACCTTATGATTATGATTTTACCAATGACCCCTTCGATGGGGTTTTTATTTCTAATGGC
>Ga0207129_1074_pt1 | contig 21100 bp, 17 predicted proteins | sample Alteio_BWMinHeat_15_FD_153517 | JGI IMG/M metagenome (GOLD analysis project Ga0207129, IMG submission 153517) | Enriched cells from forest soil in Barre Woods Harvard Forest LTER site, Petersham, Massachusetts, United States -... | ecosystem: Environmental > Terrestrial > Soil > Temperate forest >... | reverse complement strand
TCAGACTGTCCTGCCAGCGGTGGTAACTGTCAACTCTGGGTCAATTCCTTCTCCATCAACTACGGCGCTGCTTCCCTCGGCACCACAATGACCAGCAGTAACCCCGTTGCAGGCGTCATTGAATACATGGCAGTCCTGTTGGGAGAAGATGATTATGGACAACGTGATGCTAACGGCAACAAGGCCATGACCGTCAGTCGTTGGGTAACCCCTCCCGCCTATGCAACAAATGCCGCTTATCCAGGCAGTAGCCTCATCGATCTCACAAATGTCGTCGCAGTCCGCATTGCCTTTGTGGTACGCAGCGATGACGCTATTTTAGCTAACCTGCCCTCCGTAGCAACCCCGCTGAACTTGATGAAAGGCACGGGGGGAACGATGCTGCAGTATACTCCTCCGGCTGACCAATACATGCGTAAGGTATTCGTCATTACTATTCCGTTCACGAATTTTTTGCATCGAAATTATCCTAATGACAATGCCTTCACTAATACCCTAACCAACACCGTTTTCACAAGTGGCGTTGATTATGAAAGACACTGTGTCGCCAATACGCCGGATACGGGGTATAGCATTAAGGTGGGTGGTGTACGTACCAACCCCATCACCGCTGCTTCTGGGGACAGATGCTGTAGCACCAACGGCACCTCCTGTAAGTTCTATTCGACACTCACACTATGTGAGACCGATCGAATCAGTAGTAGTTATGGCGGTAACTGCGGTTATTTTTATCAACACCCTTAGTTATTCGTAATTACCAAGGCTCTTTCCTGACCTAAGAGAAGGCCTGGATTGCTTCGCTCCGCTCGCAAAGACGAGTTTGCTGGTCTTTACGTCTTTGCGAGCGAAGCGAAGCACTCGTAGAGAATCCAGGTCTTTACTTGGTTTAGGAATAGGCCTGAATAGTTACTCCTGCCTAGTCAGCAACGCCCAGCCCAACCCCACGGTCCCCACACAAATCGCAGCGTCCGCGATATTAAACGTGGGCCAATACCAGTCTTGGTAGTACCATTGAATAAAATCGATAACCTTGCCTGTGGCTAATCGGTCGGCCAGATTACCGACGGCACCGCCAAATACCAAGGCCAGACTTAGGCTTTCTATCTTATAGGTGGTCTTAGAAGCTCTGGCCTGATTCAAAACAGACCGCAACCAGAGCACAATCCCACCCAGCACAACCACTGCAAAGCCACTCAAAAAGCCACGTTGCCAGCCTGAAGCATCCGCCAAAAAACTAAAGGCCGCGCCTTTGTTAAACGACAAGGCCACATTAAACCCTGGCATGACCGACACTGCATCATCAACATCCAGCATCCACTCAGCTGCCGCTTTGCTAAGCTGATCTATCACAAACACCGTAAAGGCAGTCCACTGCCAACACGCCAATTGGCGACGATACCAATTTTGATTATTATGCATACTGCCTGGTTTCTCCTTGTCCCACGACATTATCCACACAACGTTGGCATAGTCCCGGGTGCGAAGCAATTTGGTTTACCTCGGGGCGACGATGCCAACAGCGCGCACATTTAGGATAGGACAAAGGCGATACTTCGACTGCCAACTCAGGGATATTCACACCCACATAAGCCGCAGGCGTTCTGGCAGACCAAGGACGCACGCTGGCCTCAGACGTGATACAGAAAAAGCGCAGCTCATCCTGTAAGGCCGTTAGCAGCTTGAAGGAAACATCCCCCACATACAACACCACGCGCGCCTCTAACCCTGAACCAATATGACCCGCCGCACGCGCTTCTTCCAAGGCTTTATTGACCTGATCCCGCAGCGACAATAAGGTTTGCCAGCCTTTTTCGTCGAAGGGCGCTGCCAGTTTCACCTCTGGCAATCCCGTGTACCACTCGGCCAAATGCACCGAAGATACCCGTTCTCCTGGCAAATACGACCACACTTCTTCGGCAGTAAAGCTTAAAATAGGCGCTATCCAACGCACTAAGGCCTCGGCCACATGATACAGCACGGTTTGTGCAGACAAACGCGGTAAGCCATGTTGTAGTGTGGTGTACTGCCGGTCTTTGATAATATCCAAATAAAAACTGCCCAGCTCCACAATACAAAAATTATGAATTTTTTGATAAATCAGGTGAAAATCATAATGTTCGTAATCTGCGATAATTTCGCGTTGTAATTGCGCGGTGCGGTATACGATAAATTTGTCTAATTCTGGCAACTGTGCCACAGGAACCTGTTGTGTTTTCGGATCGAACCCGTGCGCATTGGCCAATAAAAATCGTAGTGTATTACGGATACGGCGATAAGCCTCGCTGTTACGTTTGAGGATTTCATCGGACACATGAATTTCGGAATGGTAATCCATCGCAGCAACCCACAGTCGCAACACATCAGCACCCAGGGTATTAATTACTTTCTCGGGTGCAACGACATTGCCCAAAGACTTCGACATTTTACGTCCTTGTGCATCCACCGTATACCCGTGGGTCAGCACCTGCTTATAAGGGGCGACGCCCTTCATGGCAACCGACGTTAACAATGAGGATTGAAACCATCCGCGATACTGGTCCGAGCCTTCCAAATACAAATCGGCTGGAAAAGCCAGCTCTTTTCTAAAACGTTGTAAGTAATCGTGCGTCACACCCGAGTCAAACCACACATCCAGCGTATCGGTGACTTTTTCGTATTGCGCCGCGCCATCGCCTAATAGCGTGGTAAGCTCTAATTCATGCCAGGCCTCAATGCCGCCGACTTCAACAATATCTGCCACCTTATCCATAAGAGAAACGATGTCGGGATGCAAGGCTTGTGTGTCTTTGTTAACAATCAAACCCATGGGCGTACTCCAGGTACGTTGACGCGAGATACACCAATCCGGCCGGTCATCACTGAACATACCCATCATACGCGCCTTCCCCCAACCGGGAATCCAATCCACTTTGGTCACTTCGGCTTTAATCTCATCACGTAAACCCTTTTGTGACATGCTGATAAACCATTGTGGCGTGGCTCTAAATACCAACGGTGTTTTGTGACGCCAACAATGGGGATAGCTGTGTTGGATGGTACCTGAAAACACCAATTTTCCATTGGTTCTCAGTAATTCTATGATTTGTCCATTGGCTTTATAAATAGACAGGCCCGCCACAAAAGGGGTGCCCTCTATAAAACACCCTTGTCCATTTACCGGGCTCTCGACAGGCAATTGATAATGCTGCGCCACACGGTAGTCGTCTTGACCATGTGCGGGTGCGGTATGCACACAGCCCGTACCGGCATCGGTGGTCACATAATCCGCCAAAATGACGGGCACTGTCTTGTCTAAAAACGGATGCTTTAGTTGCAGATATTCGAGTGCTTTGCCGGGGGCCGTTGCTAAGACTTCGTGCGAGACAATATGTTTCGATTCGACAAAAGAGGTGACGAGTGGTTCGGCTATTAGGTAAACTTCCGTTTTTCCGGCATTCTCGTCCTTCTCTGAAAGCTGACAACGCACCAACGCATACGTCACATCGGGATGTACGGCAACTGCTTCGTTAGCAGGCAAGGTCCAGGGCGTGGTTGTCCAAATAACAACGGACGCCGCACTCACGTCAATACCCTGTTTTTGCCAAGCCTGTACCAATGCATGTTTTGTGTCGGTTACCGTAAAAGCAGCCTCGATGGTAGGTGATTGTTTGTCTTTGTATTCGACTTCGGCTTCGGCCAACGCCGAGCCACAATCTAAACACCAGTACACGGGTTTGTTGCCCTTGTGTAAGTGACCATTTGCCACGATTTGTTTCAAGCTGCGGATAATATTTGCCTCAAACACCGGATCCATCGTCAAATAGGGACGTTCCCAATCGGCCAAAATCCCCAACCGTATAAACGATTCTTTTTGCAAGGCAATTTGCGAGGTCGCATACTCGCGGCAGGCCTTTCTAAATGTTTTGACATCTACTTTAACGCCGGGTTTCCCAATTTTTTTCTCGACGTTAAGTTCGATGGGCAGCCCGTGGCAGTCCCAGCCGGGAATAAATTGTGCTTGATAGCCACTCAAGCGTTTTGATTTGATAATCATGTCTTTTAGTATTTTATTGAGCGCATGGCCCATATGAATATTACCATTCGCATAAGGCGGGCCATCGGGTAACACAAATTTTGGTTTGGCCGCATCTTTCTGGCAAATGGCCTCATAGAGTTTTTCGGTCTGCCATTTTTTTAAAATATTGGGTTCCCGCTGAGATAAATTGGCCTTCATCGGAAAATCCGTCTGAGGCAAATTTAGCGTATTTTTATAATCGACTGTTGTTTCTTTTGTTTCTTCACTCATCGTATCTCTCATCTCTCAACTTGTCCGCTTTTATCTTTCACAAAACCATGTGAATCATTAACATTTAATCATATAGTAATTACGCTATCCGATTGCAATAAATGGTGTTTACGAACGCCGGTTAACCATAACGCCGCACCATACACCAAAACACCTCCCGCAATGAGCAGGGCCAATCCTTGTATCCGTTCTATGACAGACCAAGCAAACCAAATGGGTAATGGCGGCGTCAATGTAATCAGTAAACTCGCCATGGCCACCCCACTCAACCCCAATCTTGTCCCGTAACTGAGCCAACCTGGCTGCACGGTGTACCATTTGCGATATACCAATATGCCTAACAACATGCCAGCATTAAACAATGCCGAGATGCTGGTCGCCAAAGCAAGGCCCTGATGCGCTAAGAAATACACCAAAATGGCATTCCCTAGCATATTGACAGCAACGGTGGCCATCGCAATTTTAACGGGCGTTTTGATATTTTGGCGCGCATAGTAGGCAGACGCCAAAATTTTTGCCAACATAAACCCGGGTACCCCTAACGCATAGGCCGCCAGTGCCTGCTGTGTCATCAGCACATCATTTTGTGTAAATCTGCCCGCATCAAACTTAAAAAGCGTTACAATCAAAGGGCCGGCCATTAACCCCAGACCAATGGCGGCAGGCAGCCCCATGAGTATTCCCCAGCGCAACCCCCAATCCACGGTTTGGGAGAAAGCCTGAGGCTCGGCATTGGCATGCTGCTTCGACAAACTGGGCAATACTACCGTCGCCAAGGCAACCCCAAATCCCCCCAGGGGGAACTCCATCAGGCGTTCCGCATAGTATAACCAAGAAACACTACCTGTCGGCAAAAATGAGGCAAATAGCGTGCTGAGCAGTAAGTTTAATTGGTTGACGGACACGCCCAGTAAGGCGGGAATCATCAGATATAACACACGCTTAACGCCCGGATCGCGCCAGTTAATTTGGGGCTTAGGTAATAAGCCTAAACGATACAAAAAGGGCAATTGGAACAGTAATTGGACTATCCCTCCGATAAAGGTACCCCATGCCAAAGCCTGAATCGGGTTGTCACAATAAGGCGATAGCAACCAGGCGCACAAAATGAGGCTGATATTTAAAAACACGGGCGTAAACGCGGGGACTGCGAATTTACCATAGGTATTCAATACACCGCCGGCCATTGCAGTTAATGAAATAAACAGCAAATAAGGGAAGGTAATGCGTAACAACGCTGTAGTTAGCGTGTATTTCTCCGGGTTTTGCATAAACCCCGGTGCGAACACCAGCACCCAGAGAGGGGCTATTAAGACGCCTAATGCCGTGATGCCCGTTAGTATCAGCATTAAATTACCAGCCATATGGTCGATAAATTGCTTGGTAGTCCCAGGATCTTTTTGATTCTTATATTCCGACAAAATGGGAACAAATGCCTGGGAAAAGGCACCTTCCGCAAACAAGCGTCGCATGAAGTTGGGTATTTTAAAGGCAATGACAAAGGCGTCGTAGCCCATGCTGGGCCCAAATAGGTAGGCTGTCACCATATCGCGCAAAAACCCGAGGACTCGAGACACAAGAGTCATTAGGCTGACAATTGTTGTAGACTTTAATAGCTGTATACTCATGTAATCTCGCAGGGTTGCCGCTTGTGTCGAACAGCTTATTCTACCACCCCTGTGAAGCAACGGCCAATGATGGGGTCGGCCCAACCACCCTGGACAAGCCAGGAACTGCGGATATACTTTAGATTATGAAGACCAAGCCTTTGGGGGAGTTTCTTGTGTTGTCTGGATATGCACACACCAGGGTGACTTCCGGGGGCCAGCAGAGAGGGAATATGCTGCTGGTGACGGCACTTTTGTTGTCCGTTGCGGCAGTTATCCTCAGCGTCGTACAGTACGCTACGTCCGTCACCAATTTAAAACAAACCAATTCTGACCAGCAAGGCATTTTTTTAGCAACACAGGCAGCACTAACTGCCATGAACGATGCGACGAACTGGCTTTTGGCGCAGTCTAATAGGCCTGTTACCTGTACGAGTAGTGGTTGTACGACTGTGTATGCTTCTACCGCTTTAGCCGGCGGTGCCGCCGCGCAATCTAGTACCTGGTGGAACACGGGTACCGATAGTCGCGCTTATTCCGGAAGTTTCCCCAATGTTGCGACACAACCACGGTATGTGATCGAAGAACTTGCCTGCAATGCCTCAAATAACATCTTCGTTTACAAAATCACTGCGATGGGGACAGGTGCCTCTTCCGACTCAAAAGTGTTCCTTTCCAGAACATTAAACACACGCCTACAAGCCGCTTCTACACCGGTGACGTTCTGGAACGACTTAACCAATGCCTTAAATTATTCTGGTCACAACACCAGCCGAACCCTCACGATAGGCACTTCGGGACAGATCCAGTTGATCAATTTTCAGGTAGACATGCGGACTGGCGTTTCTACCGGTTGCCCTTATAACTTCATTGTTACCTTCAGCCGAAATGGGGGCGCTAGTACGCAATACCAAGGCATTCCCTCTAATTTGACAGACTATCTGGGTAATATCTGCTATAACTACTCACCGTATTCGGGTGGTGTTACCATCTCCCCAGCTTATCCTGTACAAAGCGGCGATAGCCTGCATATCACACTAGACACCTCAAGCTACCCTAACCAATTTAGTACCGGGACGCTCGATGGCACGGCAGGTAATTTATTGGTCTTTATCAGCGGGATTAATACGCCAAGCTTCTGCCCCTAAAGCCTCAACTTCTTAAGTCGATACCGCAGCGTCCTCAATGAAATACCCAGTAATTTGGCAGCCAATGTTTTATTGCCTCTAGATTCCGCCAATGCTTTAAGAATGGCTTCTTTTGCAATTTTATCCAAATAATCTTCTAAATTTTCTTCAGACCAATTAAATGGCGCCATTCTCCCTTCCGGTTCTTTTTCCGTGCCACTAGGTAGGGTAGGTAATTCGGAAAAAACCGACAATTGCAAATCGGATGGTGTAATAACACCATTTTCGCATAGCGTCATCGCCCGTTCTAGAATATTTTCTAATTCTCTGACATTTCCAGGGAAATCATAATTTTTTAACCTAATCAGCGATTCTGTCTGCAAAAGGGGTTTTTTAATCCCCATTTTTCCGGAAAGTTTCTCAATGATATGCTCTGCCAATAATGGGATATCTTCTTTTCTTTCTTTTAAGGGTGGGACTGCAATTTCAATCACATTAATCCTGTAAAACAAGTCTTCCCGAAACGATCTATCCTGCACTAATTTTTTTAAATCTTTATGGGTGGCACTCAAAATTCTGACATCTACAGGGGTTTCCGTGGCAGAACCGACGGGTCTTACAGATTTTTCCTGAATGGCTCTTAATAATTTTACTTGCATATCTAATGGCAGCTCCGCTACTTCATCCAAAAATAGCGTTCCCTCGTGGGCTGCTTGAAAAAAACCCACCTTGTCGCGGACGGCACCTGTAAAGCTCCCCTTACAGTGGCCAAAAAACTCACTTTCCATTAATTCTCTAGAGATGGCGCCACAATTGACGGGGATAAATGGTTTGTCTGCACGAGGCCCGGAGTTGTGGAGTAAGCGCGCCACCAACTCTTTGCCCACCCCCGAGGCACCGCTGATGTAGATTGGCGCCTGACTTCTGGCTAGGCGGGCAATTTTGACGCGGAGCAATTGCATGACTTCGGATTGTCCCACCAATTCATCGATTTGGTTCTGCTTGCGCTTCTCTATGTCCTTTAATTTTACGGCACTTTGCACCAGTGTGCGGAGTAAATTAATATCGACCGGCTTCATGACGAAGTCGAATGCACCATTTTTTAAGGCTTGTATTGCCGTATCAATGCTGGCATGCGCGGTAATAACAGCCACCGGTATTTCGGGCTTATGTTCCTGGATATAGGTAATCAACTCGATGCCATTGCCATCTGGCAAACATAAATCCGTCAAACACAAATCGAAATAAGCATCATCAATTTTACTTTTTGCATCGGACAAAGAATCCGCTTGAATCGTTTCCATACTCATACGACGTAAGGTAATCGACAAAAGCTCCCTTAAATCGGGTTCATCATCGACAATCAACACGCGAGGTATTTTCACACAATCCCCGAAATAAGTTAACGAATGTTAGGTAGTAATAGGCATGTCCTTTGCGAAAGTAATTCGGAAACAACTTCTGCCTTTATCATCCGGATGATACTGAATTTGAGATTGATTCGAGTCGCAAAGCGATTTAACGATAAAGAGCCCCAAACCATTACCATTATGCTCTGTGGTAAAGAAGGGTTCGAAAATAGAAGTGGTTAGATCCTTCGCCACCCCGCGCCCAAAATCGATGATATCCAAATAGTATCTTTGATCTTTTGTATCATCCATGCCTGCTCTCAGCTCTAAAGTAGCCTCTCCCGTATTCTGAAAACTATAGCGAGCGCCATTTTCACACAAATTAATCAACACTTGCTGCAATTGTTCTGGGTCGAAGAACACTTTGATTTTTTCGGGTATGTCTATGGATATCTTAACTTTTTCTAACATTGGCAATTTTAAATCTTCTGAGAACTTCTGAACCCAGGACAATAATTCTATCATCACTGGCGCAGAGGGTTTGGAGCGAGAGACCAGTAGGATATTTTCAATCACCACATTAGTCCGCTTGGTATTGTCTTCAACGATAGTAATCAGCCTTTTCTCTTCTTCGGTTAGTTTTTTTGATTCCGATAATAGTTGTGTCGCATGAGAGATGGCCATCAGCGGGTTTCGGAGCTCGTGGGCAATGCTGGCGGTTAAACGTCCAACAGCCGCCAACTTCACCTCCTGGGTTTCTTTAATGTGTACCGAAAGGTCTTCCATGAAAATCAGCAGGCTGGCATTGTCAAGCTCACCCAATTTGAACGGCTGAATAATCACTTTGGTACCACCATCTTCGATCAGAGAAAATGGTGTTAGCACACTGCTGGTATCCCTACGCCACATCTCAATTTGCCTCTCTAGGGCCGGGGATAACGATCTGACATTGACACTACCAACCTCAACTTGGGTTGAGGTTTTGCCTAACAATCTCAGGCAAGCCTTGTTGATTAACGCAACGACGTTATGCTCGTCCACCACCAAGGCACCAATCTTAATGCGTTCGACCACATAACCGTTTAATATCTGTAATTTTTTCAACTCTTGTTCGTGTTCGAATGCCAATTGTGCGGTGGCCGCTAATCGCCTCGACATCAAATTAATAATACCGGCGGTCACAAAAAAGACCACGCCCAAGGTACCTGCCTGAGGGTAATTGGCAGCCCAAAATCCATTGGTGGCATGCTGTATAACCTGGTTAGATATCAAGCTTAGACTGGCAATTGCCGCGCAGAAAAAAGACAACTCCCCAGGTAATAATACGCTGGCTGCACAAATCACCACCACGAGCAGGGTAGCCAAGCCATTAGATAAACCGCCACTGGCCTGCATCAATAAAGTAATGGCCAAAATATCAACAAAAATTTGTATCAAAGCCTGGGAGCGATAATCTGGCTTTCTCATTTTTGCCATGAAATGGCACAATAGACTAAATGCCAGGTAACCATACAAGGTTAGACTTAACAACTTTGGCAAATTGCTAGATAAAATCGTAATTCTGTCGCTAAATTCGGGTATATTAGCCAACAGAAACAACATATTTAAAATAGCAGCAACAATGGTACGATATAGATTATAGATTTCGAGGGGGATCCATGTTTGCTGGTCATCTAACATTGTTGAATTTTGGCGCAATGATTGGGGCTGCGAAGTTTGGAACATAAAACGCTTCCTTGCGAACATATGTGTTTCAACGTACGAGAACGGGCTACTGCAAGAGCTTAGTTGCTCCCAGCCTTCATTCATAGTGGCAAACTCATGACAACCCTGTCAATACCCACGATCATGGTGGTTTTTTTCGAGCTGCAATGCTAAGATACTTGAGCAGCCGTTAACCTAACTCATTTTTATCATTCCCCACGCACCAGGGTTACCCAAAAAAGAGCATGCCATTTCAAGCCATCACCCACTCCATTCGAGACGATTTTTCGAAAGTCAACAAGCTTATTGAACAGCAGTTTTTCTCTAAAGCCGCCTTGGTAAATACCCTCAGTAACCATATGTTCAATTTGGGAGGAAAACGCTTAAGGCCGCTGGTTTTATTGCTGTGTGCACGGGCCTGCGACTATGAAGGGGACGCCCATCTTACCCTGGCAACGGTTATTGAGTATATTCATACCGCGACATTATTGCATGACGATGTGGTCGATAAAAGTCCCTTACGGAGAGGAAAACCCGCTGCCCATACCCAATGGGGGAATGAAGCTGCGGTATTGGTTGGTGATTTCTTATATTCACGTGCTTTTCAGCTAATGACCCAAGTAGGGAACCTCAGGGTCATGCAAATATTCGCAGATACGACCAATACCTTGGCCGAAGGGGAAGCCCTGCAATTACTCAATCGTCACAATCCAAATCTATGTGAAACAGAATACGTCCAAATTATTCAAGCAAAAACAGCCAAACTATTCGAGGCTGCCGCACAACTGGGGGCCATTCTGGCGCAAGCCCCCAGCGAAGTTGAAAGTGCCCTTGGACAATACGGACTGCACTTAGGCACTGCTTTTCAAATCATGGATGATTTATTGGACTACCAGGGTTCCTCGAACGAGACAGGTAAACCCTGCTTTCATGACCTCTGCGAAGGAAAAGTGACGCTGCCTTTAATCCATCTCTACCACCAGGGCTCGGCACAGCAACGCGCACTCATCGAGCAAGCCATTCATCGAGAAGAACTCCCCGACACACTGGCTATGCAGCAGCTACTGACGTCAAGTGGTGCCCTACGCTATACGCATCAGGTCGCGAAGGATTACATCGATAAAGCTTTGTCTGCACTCAGCGTGCTACCGCCCAGCCACTTTAAAACCTCGGCCGAAAGTTTGGCGCATTTTGCGGTTGAGCGGTGTTATTAAAACAACCAAATAGCCCCAATGCCTAAGAGACTCACCGACTGCCGACCTTGTATCGACATTTGTGTTTGGGGTTTCAGGTTAAATAACCCTAAGACAATATAACGCGCATTTAGATCCAAATACAAACTCGAGAATATGCCAAAACGAATGCCTACCCCTGCCCCATAGCTCATGCTAAAACTGTTTTGTGTACCATTGGCGGTAGTGGTTACCGGCGTTATGGTCGTGGTCGCACGAACCTCCGTCCCGCCGACAGTCAACATAACGTAAGGATAAATATGTTCTGCAAATCCACGGTAGTCGTAATAAAAATTGAGTAAACCCGTTGTGCTGGCTATATTGGCATTTAATTTTTGTGGCGTCGTTGCGTTGACAAACAGCGGATTGGGTGCGTATGTTATATTTTTTGTTGACAACCATTCCAGGTCCACCCGTAAGGACTCCCAGACGTACCCCAGTGCGATAAACAAGCTTGTCTCGTTAGTGGCAGCAGAAGTCTGATTGATATTCAAACCCGACAACTTAGGATCATTCGATTGGTTCGAAATACCATTGACCATTTTCCTACCCAAGCCATACCCTATGCGCACATAGTAACGGTCCGTGTCTTTGGTCGGTGTTAAATCTTTGATTGCCTGTTCTTCTTGGGGGGAAAGCGGCTGACCTCCCTTAATGGCTCGATAAAATCGAACCGATTGCGAGTTACCATACTCGGCGGGATCTCGCCAAAAATCGTCCTCCCCTACCCCTAAGGATACAGCTGGCCAAAGCATTGCCATGCCCAATACCAAGCGGGGCAAATAGGAGGGAGTACCCTGTCTCATCATGCTACCCCCTCTTTGTCTCATTTAGGTAGGCTTCATTGACGCGCTCTTTTAGCTCTTTTCCCGGCTTAAAGTAGGGCATATATTTTTCTTCCGTGTGCAGGATAGCCCCCGTTTTGGGATTCCGAGCCATTCTCGCTTTCCGATAGCGAACCGAAAAACTCCCAAATCCACGGACCTCAATCCGATCGCCCCGTTGTAACACCATCGCGATGTAATCGAACAAATCTTTCATGGCTTTGTCCACCACGGTTTGTTCTAAGTGGCGAGATTTTCCAGATACCAAGTTAATTAACTCTGAACGTGTCATGTCTCTGCGTCCCTACATCGACAATCTACCTATGGATCGTCGTTCTTAAATTGACCAATACGTACAGTATGACACAAAACGCATCACACGAATGGTTGTCCGCATCGCGCTATCGTTACCGCACACACCAGACATTCTATTTAACCAATTGATGTATCTCATTTTTTTACATGTGGTATATTTTTTGCAAGAGCCTTCGATCGCTCAAGGACGAACATGGGGAAAATTATGCTCAAGGAATGGGAACCGGTCATCGACGAAGAACAGCATTTGCTACTCAACGTCGAAGAAGAAATTGAAGTCGAAGAATTGCTCTCCGAAGAAATTGTCCTAGACACCGAAAGTGTCGAAGAACTTTCTTGGGATAGCGAAGCAGAAGCCAAGAAAGCCCATAAGTCTTCCGAAACCGACCCAACACAGTTGTATTTAATTGAAATTGGCGCTTCACCACTCTTAACCGCTGCCGAAGAAATTTACTATGCCCGCCTCTCTCGCCAAGGGAAAGAAGACGCACGTAACCACATGGTCCGGTGTAACCTGCGTTTGGTTGTGAAGATTGCCAGACGCTACTTAAACCGTGGATTGGCCCTACTGGACTTGATCGAGGAAGGGAACCTTGGGCTAATTCGGGCCGTTGAGAAATTTGACCCAGAACGCGGCTTTCGATTTTCGACTTACGCCACTTGGTGGATTCGTCAAAATATCGAACGCGCGATTATGAATCAAACCCGAACCATTCGACTCCCCATCCACATTATTAAAGAACTGAACGTCTACTTAAGAAAAGCCAGGGAAATAACGCAGAAGCTAGATCATGAACCGACCTTTGAGGACATTGCCACCGCCCTCAATAAATCTCCAGAGAACGTGAATCGGTTGCTACGATTGAACGAACGCACGTTGTCTGTCGACACCCCGATGGGGGAGGACACCGATAAGCCCTTGTTAGAGGCACTCGCCGATCAAAACTGTCATGGCCCCGCCGAAATCATCGAGGATGGTAATTTAAAAAGCCAGCTAGAAGAATGCCTAAGTTTGTTAAATGAAAAACAACGGGCTATCTTGTCTCGACGATTTGGACTGTGTGGTTTCGAAGAGGCTACCTTAGAGGAGGTGGGCATCGAAGTTGGGCTTACACGAGAACGGGTCCGACAAATCCAAGTAGAGGCGCTTAAAATGTTAAGGGCGATCATGCTCGAAAAAGGGATTATGGCGGAAACCATCTTTACCTAAAGAATCGTATCGCAAGTTAGCTGACATTGTTTTAAATCTCTGACTATGCTTAATGGGCAAGGATTTATTTACAACGAGGGAACACACATGGTTACGATCGCACTCCGTAAGTTGGAAGAAAAAATAGATGAAGTCATTGAGAATATGGAATGGCTTCATCTACAAATCGAAGAACTGGAACAAAATCAAGTACACCTGAAAAATGACAATGCACAATTAAAAGAACAAAAAATGGAATGGGAACAGACGTTGGCTGGCTTATTAAATAAGTTGGAAAAATTACAACCCAGTGCGCATAAGGTGCCCGCTGCCGAAGAGGCGGTTTACTAGGGTTTGGATAGTTAGGCTTGGCTGGATTTTAGTGGTGCTTCGCTACACTCGCAGTGACGTCATTTTGTAAACAACCGTCATTGCGAGCATCTAGAATGTTTCGTAACTGTTCAAGCACTCTCCCAAACTAAGTAAAGACCTGGATTGCTTCGTCACTCCGCTCCTCGCAATGACGCTTACTTAGAAAACTACGTCATTGCGAGGAGCGGAGTGACGAAGCAATCCAGGTCTTTGTCTAAACTGAGAGAGTATGTCAATCATTACGATATAGAAATTCGCTGCCCATATACTACTGCGCCAACAACACTTCCAGCCGATACCCCACATGCTGCGCTCTGTCCGCCAGCTCTCCGGTCCAATCAATTAACTTATACAAAAAGATAATTTCTAAGGGGTTCAATGCAACTTCCATCTCAAAAATACGATTTCTGAGTTTGAACTCTAAGTTGTCTGTGTCGCGCTCAATATCGTCCAGCTCCTGGATCATCTGCGTTACCATGGCAACTTCCGGCCCTTTAAACCCCGTATCCACCAGTTCATCTAGTTGGTGGATGGCATCCTTTGCCTTGTCTACCGCTTCGATTGAACGATAGAGAAACTCACGGTAATTTTCTAAGAGGACGTCCGGCAGCTTCATCTTTCGGCCCAGCACCAAGCTGGCAATATGTTTGGCCTTGCTCGCAATTTTGTCCTGCATCGTCAGCAATTCAAGCAAATCGGTACGGTTGACCGGCATGAATAGGGTGCTCGGCAAATGGAGTCGGATTTCTTTCTTAAGCTCATCAGCGGCTGTCTCTAGCCCCAAAATTCGCTGGTGTAGGCCCGCTGCCGGCCCCCACTCCTGTTTTAAACTCAACTCAAAAAACTCTTTTAATAGGGCAACGCAAGCAAACACTTTGTCCGCATGTTCTTGAATAGGTTTGATCGGCGAGGAGGCGAAAATACTAAAAAAATTGGTGCCCTTCATATTATCAGAACCTCAGCTGTGTGTTAGTCTAGTCAGTATGCGACGTTATAGCCCTATCGATCAAGTCATCATTCAGTTGACCCATTTTTTGAAGCCCTTGGCCGGTGATGCGGCCTCTCAACGCCCTAACCCCGCTGAGGCGCTTGACGATAGGGTTTTAACGCCCGACGAGCGGCGACTCTCGACTGCCTTAATGCGAATCAATCACGCTGGCGAAATCTGCGCGCAAGCCCTGTACCAGGGACAAGCCGCTATGACGCGCAATGCCGCACTCAAGGCACATTTTAAACAGGCAGCAGCAGAAGAGGTCGACCACCTGCAGTGGTGTCAAGATCGTATTACCGACATGGGCGGACAAGTCAGCCGTTTAACCCCCCTTTGGCAACTCGGTGCCTTAGGGATAGGGCGCTTCGCCGGGCTGTTTGGTGATGCCTACAGCTTGGGGTTCTTGGCCGAAACCGAGCACCAAGTCTCGGCGCACCTCAGCAAACACCTCGAGAGACTACCCTTGAATGACCTTAAAAGTCGGACCATCCTACAACAAATGCGGCAGGACGAAGAACAGCATGCGTACCAAGCCCTGGAACATGGCGGCAAACCCCTACCACAGGGCATTCGTCTGCTTATGACAATCAGTGCTAAGATAATGACAAGCATCGCCTTTTATATTTGATTCATAGATGAGCTGCACTGTCCGCACATGAGTAACAGTAACACCAACAATAATACCCCCTCCCCACCAGCGACACCACCACCCAAGCCCTCTGCGGGCCAAGTGCTGTTCAGTGTCTTAGGTGCATTGTTCGGGGTACAAAGCAGCAAGGTCCGACAACGGGATTTTGAACATGGCCACCCTTGGTGGGTCTATGTGTCTGTCGGTATTGTCGTAACCACATTACTGGTACTTGGTGTCTTAGGCCTGGTTAGTATTATTTTAGCGAGGGGTGTGAAGTAACGTAATTGTTCGGCCTCAGTAAATCCACGGAATAAAAAAAGCCCCACTTTTCCAAGCGGGGCTTTTTTCGTAGACAGCGAATAGGGTCTGTCTGAGTTTTATGACATTACATCATGTCGCCCATACCACCCATGCCGCCCATACCACCCATGCCACCATGAGCTGCGCCACCTTCCTTATCGGACTTCGGCAGATCAGAAATAGTGCATTCAGTGGTGATGATCAAACCGGCAATCGAGGACGCATGTTGTAATGCGCTACGTGTTACCTTGGTTGGATCCAAAATACCCATTTTCACCATATCGCCATACTCACCGGTAGCCGCATTGTAGCCATAGTTGCCGGACTGAGTTCTGACTTGTTGCAGTACGACGGAGCCTTCGCCGCCAGCATTTGCAACGATTTGGCGTAAAGGTGCTTCTAGTGCACGAAGAATAATGGTCACACCATGATTCTGATCTTCGTTCTCACCTTTAACCTTTTTAACCGCATCAGTCACACGTACCAAAGCAACACCACCACCTGGCAATACGCCTTCTTCGACGGCTGCGCGGGTTGCATGTAATGCGTCTTCGACACGGGCTTTCTTTTCTTTCATTTCGATTTCGGAGCCAGCGCCTACTTTAATGACCGCTACGCCGCCAGACAATTTGGCAATGCGCTCTTGTAATTTTTCGCGATCGTAATCGGAAGACGTGTCTTCGATTTGCGAACGCAATTGCTTCACGCGGCCTTCGATTTCTTTACGGTCGCCACTGCCATCGATAATCGTTGTGTTTTCTTTGGTAATCAGAATACGCTTAGCAGTACCCAAATCTTCCAACTTGGTGGATTCTAAGGTAATACCCAACTCTTCGGAAATAACCTTCGCACTTGTCAGGATAGCAATGTCTTGCAACATGGCTTTACGACGATCGCCAAAGCCAGGTGCCTTAACCGCACATACTTTCACGATACCGCGAATATTATTCACCACCAAAGTGGCCAATGCTTCGCCTTCGACATCTTCCGCGATGATGAATAACGAACGACCAGACTTAGCAGATGCTTCCAACACCGGCAACATTTCACGAATGTTAGAAATCTTCTTGTCGACCAGCAACACAAAAGGATTTTCTAATTCGCAGCTCATGTTTTGTTGATTGTTGACGAAGTAAGGGGAGACATAACCACGATCGAACTGCATCCCTTCGACAACATCTAATTCGTTGTCTAAACCATTACCATCTTCAACTGTGATAACGCCTTCTTTACCAACCTTCGCCATGGCTTCGGCAATAATCGTACCAATAGCGGTATCGGAATTGGCAGAAATCGTACCCACTTGTGCAATCGCTGTATTGTCTTTGCAAGGCACAGACATTTTCTTGAGTTCTTCGACAGCAACCGCCACCGCTTTGTCCATACCACGTTTGAGATCCATAGGATTCATGCCAGCAGCAACGGCTTTGTTGCCTTCGATAACAATGGACTTCGCCAATACGGTTGCCGTTGTGGTACCGTCACCGGCTGCATCAGAAGTTTGTGAAGCCACTTCTTTCAGCATTTGCGCGCCCATGTTGGCAATGTTGTCTTTCATTTCTACGGCTTTAGCAACCGACACACCATCTTTCGTGATGGTAGGTGCACCAAAGGATTTCTGAATAACCACATTACGACCACGTGGCCCTAGGGTTACTTCGACTGCGCTTGCCAATGCAATCACACCCTTTAGTAATTGTTCACGTGCATCGCTAGAATAACGTAATTCGTTAGCCATAATAAACTTCCTCTATAAAGTTTTAAACTCAACATTCTGAACTCGCAGGGTCATACCTCGCAAGTACCAAGACTTAGGGGTATTTAAGATTACTCAACAATCCCCATGATGTCTTCTTCACGCATCACCAATAAATCTTCGCCATTGACCTTTACTTCGGTCCCTGCGTATTTACCAAACAGCACTTCGTCGCCCACTTTAACGTCCAACTTCTTCAAGTTGCCGTTTTCATACTTACCAGGGCCTGCTGCCATAACGCGGCCACGGACTGGTTTTTCACCAACCGTATCGGGAATCACAATGCCACCAGGGGTTGTGGTTTCCTGGATACGTTGAATAATCACACGATCGTGTAAAGGACGAATATTTAATTTGCTCATACTTCGCTCCAACTCTTAATAAAAACAATCCAACTTGTACAGTTGATTTCACGTAATGGCCGAGTTTCTGCTTGTAAAATTCAGGGTAACCCGGTGCACGGAACCTAATATTGGTACGACTTCGACAAAGTCAAGAGGGCGCTTACTATTAAATTTTTACCATGCCGTCCATTGGTGGGCCATTGTATCACAAGTTAATCGAATAACAAACAAGCCTGGAGCAACGGCCGACTTGACCCTACGGTGTAGATGTGGGGAGAATGGGGGAGAACGGTCGCCCTCTTTCCCCCCTTTGTAAAAGGGGGGTTAGGGGGGATTTTTATTCGCTGGGTTTTACTGAGGCTGAGCTATTATCTAAATAAAACGATGACGAGGAACCGGAGCACCCAAAATTATGTCAGTTAGATTATTTAATTTACCAAGCTTGTTTCGAGCATCTCTTCTCGGCGTTTTACTCCTCACGCTCCTCACCCTATCGAGCAACACAACGCACGCAGCAGCACCCTCCAACGCGCCACCACTACCCGCAAGTGAAGCCTTCGTGCTCTCCATTACCCCCGTCCCCGAGGACAACCCCCGATCACTGACGCTGAGTTGGGATATTGCACCTGGGTACTATCTCTATCAAAAATCACTCATGATATCGACAAATCATGCCGCCGATATCTTGCTCAACTCAGTTGCCAACCTGCTCCCCCCCGGTGTCAACAGACCGGACATCGAAACCAATGAGCCCGTCATGGTGTACACCAATCACTTAGAAGTTTCCTTGCCCATCGAACCCAACTTATCTGTTCTCGAAGTCCGCTATCAGGGCTGCAGTGAGCGGGGTATCTGCTACCCCCCCACAACGGAGACCTGGCACCCACCGACCCAAACAGCGGAGGCCGCCACGAGCTCTGTCGTTGGCTCATTATCACTTGACGCTTACGCCTTCTTAAAACAAATCGTGATATTTTTTGGTCTGGGCTTATTGCTGTCATTCACGCCCTGTGTGCTGCCGATGATTCCTATTTTGTCCGAAATCATACTGGGACATGGACGACAGTCTTTTAGGAGATCCTGCATTCTGGCCGGAACCTACCTGGTCACCATGGCATTTTGTTACGCCATGATGGGATATGCAACCGCCACCCTGGGCATCCATTTTAACAATATCCTCCAAGATCCGCGCTTTCTCATCGTGTTAATTGTGGTTATCGTACTCTTGGCCTGCATGCAGTTGGATTGGATTCATTTTCGGTGGTCCATTCCCCACTCTTTCAAAGCCTTCTTTAAAATGCTGTTTTCGCACAAACGCTTCCGCCCTACCCACCACGTTAAATCCAAACCATCCCCCGGCACGATATGGGGCGCTATCAGTTTAGGAGCCCTGTCCGCTCTCATGCTATCTCCCTGCGTCACCCCCGCCTTGGTGGGTAGCCTCATCTACATCACCCAAAGTGAACATCCGCTCTGGGGCAGCATGACCCTATTCGCACTGGGCTTGGGCACAGGCACCCCCTTAGCCTTGGCAATTTGCTTCGGCAGTCGGTTTTTGCCCAAAACGGGCGCCTGGATGGTTCGAATCAAACACGTCACGGGTGTCTTACTCCTGGTCTTGGCGGCCGTGTTGATCACCCGTCTCGGGCTATTTAAGTCGCATCATGCGGTACAGGAGATCCATAATCCTACCGAATGGCATCAGGTATTAGAAACAACACCGAAGACCGACATTGTCTTATTGGATGTTTATGCAGATTGGTGTTTCAATTGCCAAATCATGGAACGTACACTCTTCAGCGATGCCAATGTCATGGCAAGCATGAAAGCCAAAAACATCACTATTCGACGCCTGGATGTCACCCATGCTACCCCAGAAATAGAAGCCCTCATGCATAGTCTTAACATTATGGGCCCCCCTACCTTCCTGTTTTTCCATGCGGGTAAGGAACTGACTGGGCAGCGTTCGGTGGGCTACCTCTCCCCCGCAAGCTTTAGCGAGCATATAGAAAAGATAGATAACAAACTTATAAAAGCCCCGTAGACAAGCCCCTGGGTCAATGGCACAATGCGCTAGGGCTTTGTTTACCCATAGTTAAAGGTTAGTATTCATGGATATCCGAAAAATTAAGAAATTAATTGAGTTGCTGGAAGAATCTGGCGTCTCTGAAATCGAGATCCGAGAGGGCGAAGAGTCTGTCCGGATCAGCCGTCATCTCATGGCGCCTGCCATGCCTACTCAGCATTATCAAATCGCGCAGCCCGGCCATGTCCAGTCTTACGCACCAGCGATGACGGCTGCCCAAGCGACATCCGAGGGTAGCCATGCGCCTACGGTAACTGCCGATGCGACGCCTACGGGTCATACGGTGAAAGCGCCGATGGTGGGGACCTTCTATCGTGCGCCCACGCCAAACGACAAACCCTTTGTTGCTGTTGGACAATCGGTAAAGGAAGGCAATGTTTAATTGTTCTCTCACCAAATCGATACCCGTGACCATTTCAGTGACGGGATGTTCGACTTGAATACGCGTGTTCATCTCAATGAAATAAAAATGACCGTTTTCATACAAGAATTCAAAGGTGCCGGCGCCTCTGTACCCAATCCGTAAACAGGCATTGACACAACACTCGCCAATTTTACGACGTTCTTGTTCCGTGATGCCTGGGGCAGTCGCTTCTTCGATAACTTTTTGATGTCGCCGTTGCATCGAACAATCGCGTTCGCCCAAGGAGATGGCATGCCCTTTCCCATCTGCCAGCACCTGGATTTCGATGTGTCTGGGGTTTTCCAGAAATTTTTCCATGTATACAGTGCTGTTGTGAAAGGCGGCACCTGCTTCTGCTTTGGTGATCGAGATCGCATTCAGTAATGCGGCTTCCGTGTGAACCACGCGCATACCACGACCACCTCCACCACCAGCGGCTTTGATGATGACAGGATAGCCAATCTGGCTTGCCATTCTTAGGTTCTCTTTGTCATCGTCGCCAAGGGGGCCGTCCGAGCCTGGTACGCAAGGTACTTTGGCTTCTTTCATCAAACGAATCGCAGAAACCTTATCACCCATTTGTCG
>Ga0207129_1060_pt4 | contig 21573 bp, 16 predicted proteins | sample Alteio_BWMinHeat_15_FD_153517 | JGI IMG/M metagenome (GOLD analysis project Ga0207129, IMG submission 153517) | Enriched cells from forest soil in Barre Woods Harvard Forest LTER site, Petersham, Massachusetts, United States -... | ecosystem: Environmental > Terrestrial > Soil > Temperate forest >... | reverse complement strand
GTTCATCTCCGAGGACGCAGCGCGGTTCTGCTTTTTGAACCGGGCCCTTTTCAGCGTCTACTCGAGGAGGGAGGGGTCAATACCATCGTTGTCGGAGAACGGGTTGGCGGGCCTGTCCTACCAACAAACGTTAGTAAGAAATCAAAGGCTATGGCCTATGTTTTGGCTTTCCCTGCATTTCTTGGTTTATTGATCCGCACCCTTCGAGTCGCCCGAGCCTTCGACGTTCTCTACGCAAATACTGCTAAAGCGCTGGTGATAACCGCCCTGGTGGGGCGGATTCTGCGAAAGCCGTTTCTATTTCATCTACACGACATTCTCAGTGCCGAGCATTTCAACCCATTCAATCGTTGGTTGTTAGTTACCGCGGCTAATTTTGCTACCGGGATTATCGCCAATTCTGAGGCAACCGCGGAAGCCTATCGACAGGCAGGAGGAAGGAATCGGAATTTAACGGTAGTACCCAACGGATTTCTGATTGAGCGATTTTCCTCCGATTCCCTGACGTCGGAAACATTGACCAACTTGAGAAAGGCGATTGGAAGTGAGGGAAAACCGCTGGTCGGAATGTTTGGACGGATTACCGAATGGAAGGGACAAAGAATCCTGATCCAAGCGCTGGCGAAACTGCCCGAGGTTAGGGCCGTGATTGTCGGGGATGCTATCTTCACGGAGGAAGACCAAGAGTACAAGCGCGGGTTGGCGAATCTGGCCGAACAATTGAATGTCGCCGACCGGGTCCATTTCGCCGGTTTTCAGGCCGATATTTTGCCGTTTCTGAAAGCGGTGGATCTGGTTGTGCATTGTTCAGTCTCGCCGGAGCCTTTCGGCCGGGTAATCGTCGAGGCGCAGCTAGCGGGGAAACCGGTGATTGCCACCCGATGCGGTGGACCTGCTGAGATCATCGAAGATGGGGTCTCGGGGATTCTCGTGGACCCTGGTGATTCGGGGGCGTTAGTCAGCGCCATAGGGAAGCTACTGACTAACCGGCGCTGGGCTGAAATGCTCGCAAGAAGCGGCAGGGACGCAGCAGCCCAACGCTTCGCTCTAGAGCGAGTATTAAGTGACTGGACAACATTCATCGATAAAAGCGTATCGGTCGCGACGGGGACGCGATTGAAGACTTCTAATACGAGAAGGGCAGGGCATGCGGTTAGCGATTGTCCATGATTATCTGATCCAGATGGGCGGAGCCGAGCGCGTGGTCGCAGCGATGGTGGAAGCGTTCCCGGACGCGCCGATCTATACCAGCACGACCGATTGGGATCGGCTTCTACCAGAGTTTAGGGGAAAAACCATTGTCAACAGCTGGGCGAACCGGTTGCCGGGAATCCGGAACAGCTTTAAGAAATTTCTTCCAGTCTACCCTTTGGCTTTTCGCTCGCTTAAGCCTGTCGATGCCGATGTGGCGTGGATTAGCAGCAGCGGATTCGCAAAATGGATTCGCGTCACCCGGAACACCGCGACGATCTGTTATTGCCATACGCCGCCTCGTTTTTTTTGGAATGCGGACAACTATCTCAGCTTAGAGGTTAGTAACTCTATCCTGCGCAGGATCGCTAAGAGTCTTCTCGCGCTTTTGCGTGAATGGGATTTTCAGTGTGCGCAACGGGTTGATCAATTTGTCGCTAACTCGCGATGTGTTCAGGAAAGGATTTGGCAACACTATGGCCGTGCATCGACGGTCATTCATCCACCGGTCAACGTTGACCGATTTTCTGCGACGAAGGACCCGGGCGACTATTACCTAGTTCTGTCGCGCCTGATTGGCTACAAGCGAATAGACCTAGCAATCGAAACCTTCAACCGGCTCCGTGAACGTTTGGTGATCATCGGCAACGGACCGGACAAACCTCGTCTCGAGGCTCTCGCAGGACCAACCATCACTTTTTTGGGGCAAGTAACCGATTCCGAGATGAAAAGCTATTTGGAAGGGTGTCGCGCACTCATTTTCCCGGGACTCGAGGACTTTGGCATCGTGGCTGTCGAAGCTCAGGCTTGTGGGCGGCCAGTGATCGCGTTCGGTGCCGGGGGTGCTTTGGAAACTGTAATCCCTGAGCAGACCGGGATTCTGTTCGAAACTCAAACGATCGAATCACTAGCGGATGCCGTCCGTCGATCGCAGAAAATCCGGTGGTGTAGCCAAACCATCCGTCGGAGCGCGCTCAGATTCAGTCGAGAAATTTTCTCGGATAAAATGCGGGCGTTACTCGAAGCCGTGGGTTAGCCGCGGTCTCGGGGGGTACCCGCAAAGCAAAGAGAGGTAGTTCAGCAGCTGAGGGAGCTCTTATGGTTTATAATAGGTTCAAGGGATTTAGAAACCTTTACTATCTGATACTTGCTCTGGTACTAGCCGGGTTATTTTGGGGCTACCTCGGGCTGGTCATGATCCTGTTTCACCCGGATGATCCTTTTGACACAGGCCAATATCTGCTTTACCAAATCGCCGCGACCGCCGGGCTAGGCGTCGCCAGTCTGAAAACAAGTAAGACGGGTGAGCAAATCGCGCGGTGTGATCTCTCCGGTAGTCACCGGGTGGCTCTTCAAAACGTGGCGTATATCGCGGGGGCGATCCTTCTGCTGCTGGTCTTATTAAAGGACCCAAAGATCTCGCGTCTTTTCCTGTTCAGCTTTTTGCCGCTCTTGTATTTGATCTTTCTAATTTCGCACCGCCATTTGCCGAAGTTCCTCCGGCGGACATTTTTCTCGGATCATCATCGGTACAAGGTTTTGTTAGTTGGTCCGGCAGAGAAAGCGTGCGAGATGAAACTCTGGTGCCAGCAGACCGCGGAATTGGGCCTGGACATCACGAACTTTCTTGAGGGCTCCAACCATTATCAAGCAACCAGCGAACTGGCGAGTACAGAAAGCTTGGAGCTATTGGCGCGCACGATCCAGCGCGAGAAAATTAAGCAGATCATCCTGCTGGAGCTGCCTCGGGAGCGCAACGGGCTCGAAGAGATTGTGAAGTTGACTGATCGATTAGGAACTCGCCTGCTGGTGGTCAACAATTTGCCGGAACTATTTAAACATCCGATTTCGTTCTTCCATCTCTATGGCATCGAATTCATCACCGTTCGGGAAGAGCCATTGGAAGAACCGATCAACCGGCTGGCCAAACGGGCACTGGATTTGGCGATTAGCCTACCAGTGGTTCTTTTTATTTTGCCGCCTCTGATGCTGTTAGTGGCGATCATCCATCGTTTGCAATCACCCGGCCCACTCTTCTACATGCAAACCAGGGCAGGATTTTCCCGGAACCGGTTCAGGATTTTGAAATTCAGGACCATGCACCCAAGGCTGCGATCCTGTAAGCAAGCGACGTCGAGCGACGTGCGAGTTTTCCCGGCAGGGCGGTGGCTGCGACGGACCAGTCTGGACGAGCTCCCGCAATTCATCAACGTGCTACGCGGCGAAATGAGCATTGTCGGACCAAGGCCCCACATGCTGATTCACGACCGGCAATTCTGCCAGGCTTTGGAATCCTACCTGGTCAGAAGCTTTGTTAAACCTGGTATTACCGGATTGGCCCAGATTCGGGGTTATCGCGGCGAAGTTACTACTCAGGCGGACATTAGCGAGCGGGTGAAGTATGATACGAACTACCTAGAGTTTTGGTCCATTTGGCGGGATCTCAAGATTGTGCTGGAGACGGTAAAACAGATTTTCCGTCCGCCTACCTCTGCCTACTAAAATGCGGCCAGTGAGGATTCATCAGACAACCGGCTTTTTTTATGAAATGTTAGTTTTGCACTCGTCTTTTGGCGCGCTAAACGGCGACAGGCAGCCCGCTAGGCGCAGACGTTCTGCTGAGAAGTCAGAGGGAGGGAAGCGTCTGGTACGACGGTTTCGGCTGTGGGGCGGGGGGAAACAGCTCCTGGAGGATATCCCTCGGTGGTGGCTGACCACGCTGCTAGTGTTTGCGCCCTGGGCATATGGGACGACCACGTCTTTAACCAAACAAATTCTGACAGGGGCTTTGCTCGCGCTGATTGGCCTGTTCGCGGTCTCTCTGGTTTTGCGTCGTCGCTGGCCCAGGATCCATTGGCTGACCGCTTTGTTGAGCCTCTTTCTCCTCGCGCAGGGTTGGCTGATGACGTGGAACCCAAAGCTGGTTTATGACCCGGCGGTATTTTACTTCCATAACGTCCAGCAACCTATCACTTGGCTCCCTGGTACGGTTGATCAAGAAACATCTTTCCGTCAGATGCTGCTGATCACGGGTCTATTTGGCGCCTTTTGGGTAGCGATGGACGCAGCCGCTAACCCGCGTTGGCGGGACCGACTGTGGCTGGTAATGAGCCTCACGGGAGTGAGTATCATGATTTTGGGATTATCGCAGCGAGTGATGGGCGCACCAGCTATTTTTTGGCAGACCAATCTGGATTGTGGATCCACTTTCTTCGCGACCTATCGCTACCACGCGAACGCCGGTGCGTTTATTAACATCGTACTCCCATTGATTACCGGAAAGATGCTTTGCGCGCTGCGGCGGAAGCGATCGGATCGGTCGCGAGTATTTTGGATTTTGGCTTCACTCGGCACGTTCGTGAGCGCGTTCGTGAATGTTTCGCGTGCCGCCACGCTTATTAGTGTATTGATGGTTTTCCTATTTCTTCTCTGGGAACTGCGGGAACAGGCCCGCGTCGATGAAGCCTTTTTGAGCAAACGCCGAATCGGTGGAATCACGCTCATCCTTATCATCGCCGTGAGCCTGTTAGTTTGGGCGGTAGGGTTCGACGAAGCTCGCGAACACTGGACAGAGTTGGCAAACAGCATCGCAACTAGTGGTCGCTTTGTGGTCTACGATCTCATTATTAAACGCCTTCTACCAGTTTCCGGTTTGTGGGGATTTGGGCCGGCTACTTTTCAGATCATTTTTCCATTCTTCACGAATAGTGTGGGAAAACAGATTATGGGTATCTGGGAGTATGCGCACGAAGATTATCTGGAAACTCTGGTGGAGTGGGGCGTCTGCGGTGCAGTCGCTTGGTTTCTGCTTTTCAGCAGCACCATTATCCCTGCGGTCTGGACATTCTACCGTTTGGCCAGTCGCTGGGACCGGCAGGTTCGAACCTTCGCCATGGTCGTTTTCCTGGCGCTTGGATCTGTTTTGGTACACGCCCTAGTCGATTTCCCGTTGCAAATCGCTGCGCTGCAGCTCTACGCCAGCGTGTTACTAGGATTGTTGGCAACACTTAATTATCAGAGAACGAAGAGTGCGCGCCGAATCGGAAGAAGGCAGACACCTGTTACCGATGACGGGGAGGGGACGTTCTCGGCGGCACGACCCAATGGCGAATGAAAGGAAAGGAACGATCGATGAGCAGCCCTGCACTAACTAAAGGACGGCGATCGCAGTTCACCACGGAGCGACTGTTAGCAATTGCTTTCGGCGTGGTCGTTATGGCCGGTTGCAGCAACCTGCCTACGGTAGCGACTAAATCGCATCCGCAGAACGGTCAGAGTAAGGCAGCGATAGACCGCTCCAATATCGTCGTGATCCGCAATCCGTACGTCGACGATGCGAACATGGCTACGGAAGCGGAAGAGGTCGCCAAGCAAGAGCTTATCAAGCGAGGTTATTCTGTCGTGGATACAGAGGACAAAGCCCAACTGGTGGCGATCCCCACGGTCGAAACCGCCCGGGTCTCGGTTACACACCAGATCGACGCCGATCCGTTGCCGGTTGGACCAGTCCAACAATTTGATCGCCAAGGGATACTGTTTACCACTTCAGAGTCACTTCCATCGATCTCGAATAGCTCCACAACGGTCAGTAGGAAGCCGCTCGGCTCAGTACTAGTGATTGAAGCGTTCCGCAAGGATGAGTGGGACAAGGCTCTCCTCGTCAATGAACTCCAATTGTTGCCGGCTTGGAAGTTCGATGCTTCGTTGCCGGCACAATTACAGTCCTTGGCAAACCAGGAACCGGCACTCAACCAACAGGTACCGGCAAATCACCAGGTAGCGCGTGCATCCGAAACGGAGTTTGTCCTTCCCCCATGACTGTTTTGATAGAAAACGAGACTGCACCCGAGCCGCAGAAGGCGAGGGCCAAGCCGCTTCGGATAGCCTGGGTTAGTGACGTCGGACCAGGGGGCGGCGTGCCGGGCATGGCGACTCAGCTGGTGACAGGCTTATCCGCACAAGATTGCCAGCTGGTGGTTTTTTCACGGATACCTCGTAAGGAAATCGAGAAACTTTTCTCGGAAGCGGCGCTAGAAAAGACCCGCTTTATTCTATCTCCTTATACCTGGGAATGGGGCAAGTGGTATTCTCGAGACCGCCGGATTGCATTTATCGCCAGTTTCATCAAGCGGCTTAGAGCAGGAAAAAAGTTAGTTTCGCATCTCGTGGCCGCACATGAACAGGACCCGTTCGACGTTATAGTTCAGTTCTCGCAAATCGAACTGTTCGGACTTCGTAAGTATGCCGCTCGCTTGCCGATAGTCATTTATCCATGTGTCCATGCCGATGGTGAACGCCAAGCATGTATCCGAGAGAAGTCCATTGCCCGCAAATGCGAACCGTGGTGGTGGCGTCAATTTCGGAGTCTCTATCTCGAAGTCAGGTCCCGCATACAAGCTCACGATCTGCGCTTGGCGCGTAAGATTATCGGAATGAGCAACGTCTTCAATAAAACCCTAAAGCGGGATTATCGGTTAGATAACGCCAGGTTCGGCGTCGTCTATCATCCCATCCAGCTGGACCAAATCTCTGCCTGCAAGCGTCGAGCAGACGGTCAGATTCGGTTACTGTTCGTCGGCAGAATCAGTGTTAGAAAGGGGATCGAGCTGCTTCTTGAAGCCGCACCTCAGATCTTGGCGAAGCACCCCAACGTCATCATCACCATCGTCGGCGCTGGTTCACTTTGGTCCAATTACGAACCACTTCTCGCGCATACGCGATCCGAACGTCTCGTCTGGAAGAAGAGCCTTCCTCATCCCGAGGTAATCAAGGAGATGGAGAACTCGGACGTTTTACTCGTCCCGAGCCACTACGAACCTGGGGGTATTGTGGTCGGCGAGGCGTTGGCGGCCGGGATGCAAATCGTGGCTTCAGACATCGTCGGTTCTGCAGAAGTGTTAAGTGAGGAGGTCTGCATAAAGTTTCCGGCCGGTAACCTTTCTGGATTTCTCGCCGCAATGGAAACGGCAATTCATCGTTCGCGGTCGAGAGCACAAGAACTCCGATCAGAGGCACGAGAAAAATGTGAAAGATATTTCAGTCTCCCGGTCGTCGCGAACTCCCTTTTGGATCAGCTGCGGCTGTCGCGTTGAGGGTTGCCGTTTGCACGTCAAGTGTTGCTTGCTAGTTCGCCAAAGAGCGGGTAGCCAAGTCCCGCCCTCGAACCTTCTAAGCTGGGCGACCCGACACGACGTCGGTAGCCGAAGGCGTATTGGCCGAAGCGCGATTCGCGAGGCGTTGCCCCCAATTTGCTAACAGTTTTCGGCCCAGCGAAATTCCAGGTTTTTCAACGCGGTGATAGATCAAAGCAGCAAGCGGAAAGACAATGAGCCAACTGCTCAATCCGGCACAGAAAATCTGTATCGGATGTTTTTCCAAACCCGGAAAAATCCGGGAGCAGGACGCAACTACAACCTTAATGATTGGATAATGAATCAAATAAATGCTGTAGCTGTAGGTGCCGGTCAACCGGAGAAAGCGACTAAGCAATGACATTTTCTCTTCGCTAAGTGATCTCGAGAGGTGCCGTGCGAGAAGGCTAGCAGTCGAGAGCGCAAAGAATGAAAAACTAAATTCTGTCGCTGAGAAACCGCTGGTAGCGATCGCAGCGATAAGCCACACCAGCGGCGAAATTCCCCGAAATGGTAGAGGTTTCCTTTTGAGGTAAGCGTCGGCTATCGCCGCCCCGATCGCCCAGCTGAACCAGTAGAAAAAAGGCGAATTGCGCAAAAGAGCCGGGGGCACGCGGTCCCCGCCTTCGAAAAACAGAACGGTTGTAAGATGCAGCCCAAATTCCACCGCCCCTAACAACAGCAGAGCATTCGTAAATGAATAGCGACGAACTACGACCAGCAAAATCGGAAAGAGTAGGTAGAGCTGGGCCTCAACCGCGATACTCCAATACACCGGGTCGATATGCCAGGTGAATGAATGCCATAGATTTTGGCAGAGTAATAAATGGGCACCAAATTGGTCCCAATGCATAAACTCAGCCAGCGGGAAACGACAGGCAGGGAGCAAGATTCCAAACAGAAGAATGCTTAACAGATATGCTGGATACAGACGAAAAAATCTGCGTACGTAGAAGGTCGTGAAATTTGGTTTCGCGGACTGGAAGTAGCTGAGATGGATACAAAATCCGCTCACCACAAAGAATACCGCCACACCCGACCATCCGAGCCGGCAGGGATAAAAGGCGAGAAATTGGAGTAAGAAATGTGAATCTAATTTTCCTGAAGCAAAATCAGAAATGACACCTACAGGATTGTGTAGAGCGAGTTTCAAACGGGCCGGAAAATCCGTAATGCAGTGGGTTAGGAAGACGAGCACGATCGCGACGCCACGACACTGATCAAGAAATCCGATGTGGGAGCTGGGCTTCAATGCGCTTGGTTTGGCGTCCTTGTCACTGGAATCCGTTGCCATACAATTAAAAGATATCCTCAGCTGTTGACCCCAAAATAAACAAGTTTATGTAAACAAGTTTTGACATCGCGAGCAATCCCATTTCAACACGAGCCGAAGCTTGGATAGTCGTTCCAGCGCCTAACATGCGGGAACGCACCGATCATCGCGTGCTAACATATGGGTCTCCTCTTGATCTGATCTTCCGTGCCGGGTTGCCGGCCCAGATCTCGTTGGCCAAAACGGACTTGGTGACAACGGAACCCGCGCCAATGATCGCTCCATTACCAATCTGAACATTCTTGAGGATGACGCAATTGCCTCCTATCCAAACATCCTTTTCCACTGAGATCGAGCCGACAGTGTTAGGTTGCGCATTCATCAGGGTGGCAAGACGAGTGCCATGATCATGGTCAATAAAAACGCATCCTGAAGCAATCAAGCAGTCATTTCCGATTTCAAGTCGTCCCTGGATATTGAACTCGACGCCGCGTCCAATGAAAACACGGTCGTGAATGATGATGCTAGGACCAGGTGTCCAGTATCCATCGTATTTGAAATAGACATCTTTTTCGCGACGGCAGTCTTTACCGAGGGAGACTTGATGAGGCCATGGCATCGCGCATCGCGGAACAATCGTGCCTTGACCGACGCGGGCACCCAAGCATTTCAAGATCGTCTTCCGAGCAAATTGCATGGGACCCGGAACAAGTGCAATCCGCCGGCTTAAACGCTGGAAGAATTCCTTTGCCTTCATCCCGTGAGAATTCCTGTGAGCCCGCCAACCGAGGACGCCCGGAAGCTATTGCGCTCTCTTTAGCCGGAGCCGGTGAAGGCTGCACTTGAATATGAGACATAGCCCACAGCATACGACAGCCAGGTCGATCGGTATCAATGTAAGCCTTAACGCTCGGAGGTTATCGCCCATTCGTACAAAACTCATAACCAGGAAATGTTTTAGTATTGCCAACATGTTGAACGGCCGCAGAGACGCGTCCTCTGAATAGGAAGGATCGAGACTCCAGCCCCAATTCCGGATCGTTTTCGCCGCTAGATCCGGAATGCTATACGGGTCGTGGCAAACGCCAAGGGCACCTTGAACCTGATAAGTCTTCAAGCCCAGAGACCGCAACCTTTGGCTTAGGTCAACATCTTCGTAAGCTCGCTTCATTGATTCATTCCAGCCACCAACCTGCCAAAGATGGCTGGTAGCGATGATAACGGCGTGACCCCACGCCCAGCTTATCTCATGGGTTTGGTCGACCCAAGTTTCCCTGTTATCTAAAAACCATTTCCGCCAGTTCGCCGTCAGGCCCTTTTGATCTGATGAAACTTGTCTGGATGCCAGGCCTATGTCCGGATGATCCGCGAGGAAATTTACTGTCTTCTCTACCCAGTCCGGAAAGAGTTCGATATCGGAATTTACAAAAAGCAAAAAATCGGCTTTAGCGTGACGAGCAGCATAATTTCTGGCGGCCGATCTGCCTGCGTTACGGATCATCCTGAGCACAGACACAGGGACTCGCGAACCTCTGGCAACAAGATCGAAATCTGGCGGATGCGTTGAGCCATCATCCACGAGCAGAATACGATCGATGAGGCACCCCTGGGAATTTAAGGAAGGAACCGTAACCAACATCGAATCAAGGGCCTCGTTATATACCGGGGTAATGGCTTCGACCGTGTGCACAGGACTACCGGCTCGCGTTTGATACAGGTCCCTCCAGCTCCGGCGCGCTTTGTCGTGTGGAGCTTGAATCGGCTATACCAAGTTCGCTGTTAGTTGGAGGCTCGTTTCGCCTTAGTAACGACCAGGCGACAGAAGACGCTAATACTAGATCGAGTCCCAATTCACGAAACGAACCCTTGGCGCCAAAACGGAACAAGTTCAAAGGAAACTCCTTAACGAGCGCGCGCGTCCCCCTCGTCAAGCCCCAGGTCCTCGGGAACATAACCCTGGCTTCGGGATGCTTATGTACGAAATAGACGATACTCTTAGCCTGTAATCGCACAAACTTGAGGCCATGTCTGAGCCTCCAAGGATGGGCAATCAACGCGTCCGGAACGAACTGAATAGAATGCCCGGCCCTCCGCAGCCTCACTGTTAAATCCAAGTCCTCCATGGTTGCGGCCGGATACCTTTCGTCGAACCCCTCGATTTGGACGAAGAGATCGCGCCTAATGGCAAAGTTACATGACCAAAGGAAACCGCCAGTTTCGTTAATCGGGCAAATCTGGTCCGCTCTGCTTTTTTGTCCAATACAGATGGTCTTGCCTTCTAGAACGCCGCAGTTAGTGCTTGAAGGTGCGAGAAAAAAAGCCCTGATCCACCCAGGATCCGGGATACAATCATCATCCAGGAACAAAAGCCAATCCCCTTGCGCATGTTTGGCTCCATGGTTTCGATTCGCGGCCGGACCGCGTCTTGGACCTTGAACCCATCTGACAAATGGGAATGCTGTCTGCAGCATCACTTCTGCCGTCGAGGTTGTACCATCGTCGGTGACGATGATTTCATAATCGAAATCCAGCCGACCCGTGACATTCAGAATCCGGTCAGCAGATCCAATCGACATGTCTTGATTCTCGGGTATCAAGGCATGCAGGCAGCGATCTAAATCCTCATTTCTGTGGCAAGTAGGAATAATGACAGAAAGGAGTGGCATGATCAGAACTAGTTAGTAGTCTTCGTATGAGCTGTCGCGATTGAGAAGTCGGGTAGGACCACACTGGTGTTGATCGAGTTTTCGTGGATCGCGCCAGGATAAGGGAGGCTACTAGATACGCCGAAACGACAGGCATCTTCCCATTTATCGATGATACCAGCGTTCCAGAGGAACGCGTCAATCCGGTACCCACCCGGTCGCAGCCAGGGCGACCGAAGAACGAACGATAGTTCGATCGGCTCGCCCGGATTTAACACCGCGTCTCCGGTAATACTGTCAACAACGAAGAGCTGTTGATGGTCTTCGTTAAATATGGCAAGAGCCGCATAGCAGGGTGCCTCGTTCACATCATTAGTGATAATGCGGACGGTGAATATCTTTTCGGCTGCCGGCTCGAAAATCGTCTGCTCGGGGCGGACAAACTCGAAGCGCATGCTCCCTCGGCCGGGGCGCTTTGCCGCTGATCCCGCCGAACTCGCATCTGACAAGCTGAGGCTCTGCTTTTGATACAACTCGACGACCGAGCGGCTTTCTCCGTCCGCCACCAAGCGTCCCTGATCCAGCAGGCAGGTCCGGGAGCAAAGCGCCACTACTGAAGCAAGCTGATGACTCACAAAGAAGACGGTTCGCCCACCTCCCGATGCCACCTCTCGCATCTTACCTAAACATTTCTTCTGGAATTCGCTATCGCCGACCGCCAGGACTTCATCCACAACCAAAATCTCCGGCTCGAGATGAGCAGCAACAGCAAACGCCAACCGGACATACATCCCGCTGCTGTAGCGTTTAACCGGCGTATCGACAAACTTCTCGATACCGGCAAAATCAACGATCTCATCAAATCGCGCTTTTATCTCGCGTCTGGTCATCCCGAGGATCGCGCCGTTCAGGAAAATATTTTCTCGGCCGGTTAGTTCTGGGTGAAAACCGGTTCCTACCTCCAGCAGGCTGGCCACACGGCCCTTAATCCCGATCCGCCCTTCCGTTGGCTCCGTAATCCGGCTCAGAATTTTTAAAAGGGTGCTTTTGCCGGCGCCGTTACGACCGATGATCCCGACGACTTCTCCCTTAGTAATCTCAAACGATATATTCTTGACCGCCCAGAACTCCTCTTCGGTATTCCTTTGGATTTGACGAGTAACAACATCACCATTGATCGAACGGCCAGGGTTACGCCATTCACGTATCTTGTCGCCGGCTAATTTGACCGGGCGGAGCGCGGCTTCCTGTAAAGCGTGCCGGAGACCGTCTCCTGAAGCGCGATGGCGAATTCGAAACTTTTTTGAGACATTCTCTATCCTGACCGCAACGTTCGAAGGCATACGGGAAATTTCACCACAGAGGCGCAGAGCACACAGAGGTTAGAAGTGAAAGATGATTTACAGGGAGAGCTTTCCGGCAACTAGTAATCAGTAACAATCACGAGCTTTTTATCTTTGTGGACTTGGTGTCTTTGTGGTGAATCTATGCATTAGATGATATCGGCAAACGAACGTTCCATCTTACGGAAGTACGAGACGCCAACGATGAGCAGCGTGATCGACAGGAGAACTGAGATGGGAAAACCCGGTAGATTGAGATTAGACGATTGACCAAGAATAGCCCACCTGAAACCGTCGATCACTCCGACCATCGGATTAAGCGAATAGAGCAAGAAAACGACATCCCCAAACTTCTCCCGCACAATGGCGCTGCTGAAGCCTACCGGGCATAGGTACAGACCGAACTGGATTACAAACGGTAACACGAAACGGAAGTCGCGGTATTTCACGTTCAAGGCGGTCACGATCAATGCTGGGCCCAACGATGTGATAAAGGTCAACAGCATGAATAGAGGGAGCGTTATGATTCTCCAGCTTGGAACAAAATGGTAGAAGACCATCATGACTGCCAAAATCAGAAAAGAAATCAGGAAATCGGCCAGAGACACCATTGCCATGCTCGCCGGGATGATTAGACGCGGGAAGTAGATCTTCGAAACCAGGTTCGCATTTGTCACCAGGCTTTGGCCGGAGGTAAAAAGAGCATTCGCGAAAAATTGCCACGGCAGCATCCCGGAAAAGACCATGATGGCATACGGCGCATTGCCTTCTGAATGTAATCCGGCCAATTTCCCGAAAACAAACGTCATGATCAGCATGGTCAGGAAAGGCTGTAGCAGACTCCAGGTCACCCCGACCAGCGTTTGCTTGTACCGGACCGCTATGTCCCGCCAAGCCAGGATGAGGAACAATTCACGATATCGCCATAGATCGAGCCAGTAATGCTTTTCGGTCCGCCCGGCTTCAAGCCAGATATCAAAATCGTCGTTGGCCTGCCTCGAACCCGAGTCTTTGCGCTCTTCCACAAGATCAGATTTGGTCAGCTGCCCTGTTACTATGTAGTCGCTCATCGGTACGATTTACTGATCATTGAATTGTGAATTCTACCCTCATCCCTTAGTTCACCTCTTTGTTTACTGTATTGCACTTCAGTGCGATCCATTTCGCAGCTTTTCACAGGGCAGCATGCTTCTCACCTTGTCGCCAGTCGCCGGCTAACTAGTTGTACGGGCAAGCAGAGGGTCAATCGGTCTTATAGGAATATTTATTCCCGTAGTAATAGTAGTAGTAGCCGGATCCAACTTTGAAGTTTGCCCGGTTGAGCACGAACCCCGCCATGACCCCCTTCGCCTTCTCGATCATGTGGCAGGCCCGGGCAATTGCCCGCTTGCCGGTTTTGGCTGGGCGCACGACTAACACAACATATTGAACCGCTGAAATCATGGTCAACGTATCGCTCACGGCATTAATCGGCGCCGTGTCGACCACGATGCGATCAAACTCCATCAACAGCTTCTGAATCACTCGATCAAATGCCTTACCCGAGAGCAACTCAGCCGGACTGGGCGCCGAACGTCCTGCGAACAGGAGTGAGAGATTCTCTTCAGGAGCCCGATGGACGACTTCCTCTAGTGCGCTGTTACCCGAAAGTAGATCGGTCAATCCATGGGTTTGCCGATCAGCTACGGCCGGATAGGCTTTGAAAAGAGTGGGCCGCCTCATATCCGCCTCGACCAAGATAGTTCGATGGCCATCCAGCGCGAACGCCTGCGCCAGACTCAACGATGAAAATGATTTACCTTCACTCGGGACCGCGCTTGTCACCAGAAAGGTCCGTCGCGCCTCCTCATCGTTGCCTAACAGCGAGAGCGAAGCTCGCAGTGAACGAAACGCCTCGGCTTGGCGGGAATCACTTCGAGCGAACGCGCTTATTTTCGACCCACCTTTTACTGGCTCCTCAGGAACGACGGCTAACGTGGGCAAGCCTAGGAACTCTTCTGCCTGGTCGACGGAACGCAAGGTTTCGTCCAGCGAATCCATCGTAATAATGATGGCCACTGAAGCAGCCAAACTGAGAACGAAAGCCAGGGCGAGCATCTTCGCCATCTCGGGCTTAACCGGGTGATTCCCAGGTAACGGCTCTTCGACGACGTGAAAAGGACTCTTTTCGATTCCCGTGCTGATAGATGTCTCGCGAATGCGCGTATTGAGAGCATCGTACATCGCCCGATCCGAATCGACTTCTCGCTGCAAGGTGTTGTAAGGAATCGCCAATTTCGAAAGGTCGAGCGCTGCTCTCTCCTGTTCCTGCAGAAGGGCGGTCAACTTATCTTCCGCATCCTTGGCAGAAGCATACTGCGTCTCGAGAATTTTTCCGGCGTTTCGCAAAGTCTCCTGCAGCGACTGTTTCAATCGTTGAATCTGGGTAACGGCAGCAATGTACTTTGGATGAAGTTGCAAATAGCGCTTCTGCAAGGCGGCTAAGTCGGCTTCAGCGGTAACGATTTGCGCCCGGCTCTCAGCCACCTGTTGGATTGCGGTGACGCTACCGATTTGCAGCATCCGGTCGGTATCGTTTGGCGGAATTTGACGAACCATTTGGAGATCGGACTCAAGCCGGATTCTGGTGTTCTTGGCATCAATTGCCCTGGTGTTGAGATCCTTAAGCTTTTCAGTGATGATGTTCTCGCTATTCTCAAGGGAAACGGCGTTATGTTGCTCCTTGTAGGCTTGGAGTTGTCGCTCCGACTCTTCCAATTTCATCTTCAGCTTATCGGCTTGTTCCTGAAGAAACTGAGTTGCCTGACTTGAGGTCTTGAATTGTTGTTCGAAGCTTTGCCGGAGATAAGCCTGGACAACCGCTGCCGCAATATCGCGCGCCCGCTCGGGATTAACATCCTCGGCGATAATATCAATGAGCCGGGTCGCGCGTCGCAGCCCGACCGTGACCCGGTTCCTAACCTGAGCGGCTATGACGTCGTCATTGTAGATCTTGCCGTTCTGCACGCCAGGAAACAGGGTGGGATCCTTGTCCATACCGACCATCTGGGCAACGCGCAACATTACCGAGTTGCTGGTGAGACTCTGAACGATTGTCTGGATATAATCTTCCGCCTCCAGCTTTTCAGACTGCACTTCCTCGACTTTGCTCCCCATCACTTTTGCTTCCTCTTGCTCAACCTGCACAACCGCACGGGAAGCATAGATCTTGGGCTGTCGAGCCAGCCAGGCATAGGTTCCTGCCGTGACGACACAAACGATCACAGCAATTAACCAGAGGCCGCGCCGAAAGAGGAGAAGGTATCGATTGAAATCGAACTTCATACCTTGCCCCCCCAAAAACTTGTGCAGGGCCGACCTGGGAATTATTTCTTCGCTCATTGCATTCTCCCTAAAAGATTGACTCACCGACCGTGATAATGTCACCGGGCTGAGTCCTATACTGACTCAATGCTTCGGCGTTTTTTCCTGGATGCTTCGCATTCACTTTGAACACCTGCTCTCGACCATTTTCTGTGCGCCTGATCGTAATGTTCCCCGGATCGGCGATCCGGGTATACCCACCGGCCATTCCGACGGCCTCCAATAACCCGATCGATTGGTCGCCGACGATGTCGTAAGCACCGGGCCGCTGGACCTGGCCGAGGACGGTGAACGTCCTCCTCGCGTAGGCTTGAATGATTAAGCTAACCTGCGGATTAACCAGGTAGCCGTTCAGGTAACGCTGCCGAAGTACTCCGGTCGCTTCGGAAACTGTTTTTCCGCCAAGGCTTACCACCCCAACCAAAGGAAAAATCGCTGTTCCATCCCCAGCGACCCGCACCTGAGCATCCAAATCCGCCTCCTGAAATACCTTGAAATCCAGGACATCATTGGGCGAGATTCGATAGTTGCCAGGATCTTGAGCCCGAGCCGGCAAGGGAATAGCAACCAAACAGAACAGACTGAAGGTGATGATTACCTGCAGTCTAACATCGCAGATGATTCGCGAGACAACTTTCACAATATATCGATTTACTCCTTGATTACTTACTCTTGTGCTAAAACGTGATCGAAATCTGGTCGCCAATTCGATTATCCGTAAATGATGCACCCGCCGTATTAGAAGCAGTCCGGCTAAATTGGTAGTACACCGATGCGGTCAACCATTTTCTAAAGGTATAGGTGAGAGTCGGGCCGGCATACACATAATTGTCGACCCGAGCGGCATTAGTCGCGTTGTTGGCAGTAGAATTATATTTGTCATTCTCGTAACCAACAACCACGGTTCCGGTAAACCGGTCCAGAAACTTCTGCGACAGGGTGACTTCAACGCCAGTCCCCGTAAAGTCATCGCCAGCTGTAGCGGGCGACGCGGCTACGGTCCGGAACGCAGTTAAGCTCACGACGGTGTCGACGAAGAGGTGATAATCCACGCCGAGCGAGAACACCGGGGTGCCCTTCACCTCGTGATTAGCGCTATAGTGACGAACTTCTTCGCCAACACTGGCCCGGAAAGTGAGCTTACCGGTATATGCATAGGCAGCTCGCAAACGGGCCTGACCATAGAAACTCGGAGCACTACCTTCCTGATGCAGTGAACCGACGACACCTTCAAGACCTAACTTGATTTTCGGCGTAATCAGATAATCGACGCCGAATCGGCCTATGTATTCGAAGGAATCAAGAAAGGTTTGATACAGGCTCGTGATTTGTTCGAATCCCGCGTGCAACTGGGTCTTAGGGCCGAGATCGTAGAGTAACCGGAAATTACCATCGATAAAGTGCCGACTGGTGATGGTGCCAACAAAGCGGTCAGGCTGGTTTAAATATTGGTAAACGAGGTTTGTCTGGAAGGTGAAATTCGAAAAACGATACTGTCCTTGGATCTGGCTGTATTGGTCGGCCGCATCCTCATTTGTGTGCCTGGTATACAGATAACCGGTTACGAGATATTTAGCGATGAGGAAGTCATTGGTTTGGTCCCGATAATCGCCCAGCTCGAAGTCGCCACCGGCGTCGAGAGTGAAAACCGTGTCAGGCTGTTTGCTGTTGCTACTAATAAAGATGTTGTCGTCATAAAACAGACCCGTCCCCACCGTGAACGTTAAGCGCCAAAGCTTCTGGCTCAGTTCTTCGACGACAGTTGTTTGGCCGTTCGGCAGTAATTCATTGGCCGGGGCCGGGCTCGGATTGATCTGATTGTTCAGGTCCGTACCAGTCGGCATCATCGGTCCCGTAGTGCCTGTGGCAGGATTCTGTGGCTGCAGTCCTAGCGGAGCAAACTGCTGGGTGCTGCCGTTCGGAAAACTTGGCACCTGAAACGTGTCCTGAGCCTGGCTGATCCCCTGGAGACAAAATACCAGGAGAAGAATGATGAGAAAATAATTTCTCATGCTCGGACGTTCAATCTCTTCTTTTGATGCGCCATTCTGAGTCTCGGCATTAATGTCTCTATGCAGTAGCATCTGCGGTTGACCGGCCGGCGATCACCCAGTGGGCTGAGATCTTCGGGTCGACTTGGGTGGGGTCCCTCAAATCGGGCCCAAGCAATCGATCCGAGCTGGCTCAACTTCCGGCCGGCCCGAAACGTTCGGATTTGGTATCCCTCCCAATGTGACGCAGCGCTAGGGGCGACCGCAAACATCGCCCCGCGATATCCGTTACAAAACATGTGGTCTTTGGCCCCCTTATTGATGACCAGCGGAGGTTTTATCGGATGTGTGGGCATATAGCAACCCAGTTTTTCCAGAATTCCTATAATTTCGCTTTTACGGACGAAGCATTCTGATCTACGATCCTGCCGGTCAGAGGGTGTTGATCGACTATGTCCGGAACGACATCGCTCCCGGTTAGCGCGTAGAGGGTATGACGAACTGGGTATGACGAATTTTTCTGCCAAATCGCTGGTTAGCCCGGGAGCGGTCCGGCTTTTCCTTGCATCGATCGTGGTCGTACACCATTCGCTGCCGCTCCGAGCCGGCTCCTGGGCGGTCGACGTTTTTTTTATTCTCAGCGGCTATTGGATCACCCGAATGTGGAATGCCCGTTACTGCCGGACCAAGGCCAGTTATTTCACATTCCTGGTCAGCCGCTGGTGGAGACTATTGCCAGTCTTCGTGATCTGCACCGGGCTGGGCGTAGCCTCGGCGTTCCTTCTAAGGGAGACCGGCGGCCCGGCAAATCCGTCGAGTCCAGTTTGGTGGTTACGCCAGGCGATGATCATCGGCTCGAGTGATGCGGGCCGCGTTCTCCCCCCCACCTGGTCCCTGGATGTCGAGATGCAGTTCTATCTCGTCGCACCAATCCTCATCTGGATATTTTCAAGAGTCAGTACGTTGTGGCGCTGGATGCTGATTGCCGCACTCATCGTTACACTAGCCGGCCTGCTTGCGACCGGCACCTATCCCGAGTCGGCCCGGTTTGGCCTATTCAGCGGTTTCTTTTTAGCTGGGGTAGGGTTAGCGCTGCGAGAGTGGATGCCTGGCAAAAAGCTGGTAGTTGGAGGGCTGGCACTGTTCCTCGGTGGCACGCTCGCGCTGCTTGCGCTTCCGCACGCGCGAAACGGAATCTGGATTGAAGGAAAGCTAGCCCAACTTGGAACCGATCGGCTGGCTACTTTGATAGCGTCTACCTGGTGGGTGATCGGTGGCATTCTGGTGATTCCTTTTGTTGCTCGAAGTCTTGCTATTCGATCTTCCGCGTTGGATCGGCTATTGGGCGATTTGGCCTATCCGCTTTACCTCTTCCACTGGGTCCCGCGCGAATGGTATTACCATCTCTGTGACACAAATCCCGCGCCGGCCGTTCGTCTGGGGTTGTTGGTGGCCGACTTCATCGTTGCCCTCGCCGGAGCCATCCTGATCCTGATTTTAATCGACCGACCCATGGACCGGCTCCGGCGTGCCTGGGTAGAATCGCGCGAAACCGGAATAGAGCAGATGGAAAGTGGAAAGGTACGAATCGAACTCGGAGACGCCTCATAACCGGCGTGCTGTTTAACTTTATATGCTGGAGTACATAGTCTTTGTCGTGATTGTCGTTCCCGGGCTTCTCTATGCCTTGCGGGGGTCGTCCTATCTAGTCGATTACACAATTCTCGTGTTCGTCTTTAACCGAGAGATTCGGCGAGTGGTAGACTACATCAACCATGAGTTCAATCCGTTTTCGCCGATCAGCCTCAGCCCATTGTGCATGCTAGGCTTGCTGTTCATTGGGTTCCTCTGGAACATGAAAGCTCTGCATGCGCTAGCGAAGCAGATTTTCTTTTTCTTTATCGCCGCGATCGCCTATGGCTGTGCAGTAGGCTTTTTGCGTAACGGCGCGGCTACCTTCTACCAGGCAGCAGAATACCTATCTGCCATCGGCATGATGGGGTATGTAGCGGTGAACCCAGCAGATGAAAAGACCGCCGATCGATGGCTTCGGACTGCGGGATGGGCGGCCGTTATCGCCGCATTGTATGGCTGGTACCAGTACTTAACGATTCCCGAATGGGATGCTTTTTGGGTGGAGCAGGTAGGATTCATCGGTTACCTGGGCCAGCTTGTTCCGGGCGAGCTGAACGTTTTTTCCACGTTCGCGGAGCGCGGACCATGCGCATCGTACTTGGCCCTGGTTACCATCCCGATGTTGGTTTCGAAACGATGGCGGCTAGTCCTGGGTTGGCCCGAAATCCTGTTGCTCCTTTCATGCATTTTCCTCACCTACTCCCGCGGTGGGATCATATTAGTGGCGCTGGGCGCGGTGCTCTTTCCGCTCGTCAACGGCGGCAAAGGCTCGGGAAGGATCATTTTGATTGCGACTGCGGTCGCGGCGATCTGTCTTGCCGGCCTGAGTAGTTTCCCAGGAGCGGATCGTCTGATGAATCGGTTCGCGACCTTAGGTCACATGCAGGACGATGGCTCGTTCCAAGGGAGGGTCCAGATCGCAGGGTACGGCTGGCAAAAGGTATTCGCGAACCCCATGGGTTATGGTGTCGGCTCTTCCGGATTAGCCGGACGAATCAATAGTGGAAGTCAGTTTCAGGATCAAGCAGTGATTGGGGATAACGGTTGGTTTACCCTGATGACTTCGTTAGGTCTTCCAGGATTCGTACTCTTTGCGACCGCTCTGGTGCTACTGTGGCGTTATTTCTCTATTTTGAACCGCGTCGGTGTGCGAGATGATTTCCTGGGACTGGCGCGAGCTTATTTTGCTGCCACCCTTGTCTGCATGTGGGCGGGCAACTATTTCACCGAACTAAGCGTGATGTGGATCGCGATGGGGAGAGCACTTTCTCCCTTGATGCTCTACAAGATTGAGCGGGAACTCAAGCCTATGGCCGAGCCAGAGCTAACTCGCTCGGTATCCTGAAAGACCGACGTTTTGTGGCGAGCTTGTTCGAACGGTTAAATTAGAAGTATGTCCAAACGCTTGCGTATCGCCTATGCGATGATCAACTGCAATCGGCGCGACGGTAGTGCACGGGCCTTAAACGAAGTTGCTGAGCGGATGGCGAGGCGGCACGAAGTTCACCTGTTCGCCCGTCGCGCAGAAGACTTCGACTTGTCTGCTGTGCGCTGGCATCGGATGCCTGGGGTTGCGCGGCCGGAAATACTCGATTTCATGTCCTACCATCTCCTGGCGGAGCTTCGGGTTCGAAGGCCGGTCTTCGATATCGTCCATTCAATCGGAATCAACGCCTCGGCTGCGAATGTCATTACGATCCAAAATATTCAGCCGGCGAAACGTCCTTTTCTGGACGCTCAAGGTGACAATGTCTCCTGGCCGAGAAAACTCACTCGCCGCTTATACCTCGACGTCACGGCCAAGCTTGAGGAACAGATGTACAGGAACCGGCCCGGTAAACGGCCGCCTATGTTCTTGCCCGTCTCTCATGGGGTCGAGAAGGAACTACGGCGATATTATGATATCGGGAACGCTCCAGTCCGTATTGTTCCAAACGCCGCCGATACAGACAAGTTCAAGCCCTTGGACCATTCAGAACGGCTACAGTGGCGCAGGCAGAA
>Ga0207129_1011_pt2 | contig 21583 bp, 18 predicted proteins | sample Alteio_BWMinHeat_15_FD_153517 | JGI IMG/M metagenome (GOLD analysis project Ga0207129, IMG submission 153517) | Enriched cells from forest soil in Barre Woods Harvard Forest LTER site, Petersham, Massachusetts, United States -... | ecosystem: Environmental > Terrestrial > Soil > Temperate forest >... | reverse complement strand
ACCGTTACCGCTCGAGCGACTTAAAGATATCCCGCAGCCAATTGTTGTTCTGCTTGAGTTGCTTCTGGAGAAAGACCCGGCTCGGCGTTTCCAGAGCCCGACCGAATTTTTGAACGTGATGCCGATGATAGCAGACGCTATCGACGGACGATGTCGAATCACCCCTCAGACCCTGCATAGGACACGCTCTGCCGTTTCGCGTGTCGGAACTCGCAAGCCCTCGGTAAGATCGGGACCGAAGAAGATTTCCGTAGCCAGATTGCCCGTTACTGGGAGTGATGTTTTTGGTCGAGAGGCGGATATCGCTTTCCTGGATCGTGCATGGGCAAACAAGGATGTCAACGTCGTTACCATCGTTGCCTGGGCTGGTGTGGGGAAGTCGACGCTCGTTAACCATTGGCTCCGACGGATGGCTGCTAAACATTATCGTTCTGCGGAGCTAGTTTTTGGCTGGTCCTTTTACAGGCAAGGAACCAGTGGGCAATCCTCATCCGCAGATGAATTCCTTGAGGCCGCGCTAGCATGGTTTGGAGATCCAGATCCACGGATCGGAACAGCGTGGGAGAAGGGCGAAAGATTGGCGAAGCTCATCGCACGTCGTCGAGCCTTATTGGTTCTGGACGGCCTGGAGCCGCTCCAAAATCCGCCTGGTCCACAAGAAGGACGCTTGCGTGAGCCTTCCCTCCAGGCGCTTCTGCGCGAGCTTGCTGCCTTCAATAAAGGACTTTGCGTGATTACCACGCGTCTGCCGATTGCCGATATTGCAGATCATGAACGTAACTCGGCCCTGCGTCGTGATCTGGAACAACTATCCGCCGATGCCGGTGCGAGGTTGCTCCGAGCGCTCGGCGTTAAAGGTAATGATGCGGAGTTGCGAAGCGCCAGCGACGAGTTCAGCGGCCATTGTCTTGCTCTAACACTGCTGGGCAGTTATCTGACCGATGCCTACAATGGAGACATTCGTTGTCGCGAAGAAGTATCAGCGCGTCTTGTTGACGACGTCCGCCAAGGAGCCCATGCCCGAAAGGTCATGGAATCTTACCAAACCTGGTTTGGTGAGGGTCCTGAGTTGTCGGTTCTGCGAATGTTAGGTCTGTTTGATCGCCCGGCTGACGAAAAGGCGCTTGGTGATCTGCTGAAATCGCCTGCAATTCGTGGCCTTACTGAGTCACTAACTGATTTGAGCCCGACCGAGTGGCGAACAATTCTTGCCAAGTTGAGAAGAGCAAGACTCCTCGCCCCAGAAGATCCGCACGATCCTGGGCATCTCGATACGCATCCCCTCGTGCGGGAATACTTCGGCGATCAACTGCGCAGCCGACGAACAGACACTTGGAAGGAATGCAATAGGCGACTCTATAACTATTACCGAGCACTAGCGTCCCAGCTGCCAGATAGCTTTAGGGAAATGGAGCCACTTTTCTTAGCGGTAATTTGCGGCTGCAATGCCGGTTTACTTCGCGATGCATTACATGAAGTTTACATTCGGCGGATTCAGCGAGGAAATGCCACCTTCGCTGCTAACGTTCTGGGAGTCAGAGGGGCATTGCTCTCGGTCTTAGCTCATTTCTTTCAACACAACCGCTGGGGTTCACTTGTGCAAACAGAAGTCGAGGAGCAGCGTCTTACCGCAGAAGACCAAGTCTTCGTCCTCACGCAAGCCGGGCTATATCTGACCGCGACGCGAGGAATGGGAGCAGCGGAGGCGCGTATTTGTTACGAGCTGGCGGAGCCTTTATGTCACGGCCTTAATCGTCCAGATCTCTTGTATCCTGCGCTGATGGGTCTGTGGCGGTATTCGCTGACTACTGACAAGCTAACCACACCAATGCAAATTGCCAAACGCGTTTACTCGCTGGCGGTGGAGCAAAATGATCCAGCACTTATGATCGGAGCCTGCACGGCTTTAGCAGTCCCAACCTACTTTATGGGCGATTTCGATTCAGCGCGGCAACACGCGATGCGAGGCATTCGTATTTGGCGCTCTGGAAACGTGCAGTCTACTGTTGAAGGGATCGATGCACCCATCGTCACTTGTCTATTGTATGCCGCCCTGGCCAAATGGCATTCGCAAGAGATCGCGTTTTGCCACGCGACCATGAAAGAAGCGATTTCACTAGCGAAAGAGTTGAATGATACCCACGCTTTGGCCAACGCGCTCTTTGATTCAGCGCAGCTCGCTTACTATGAACGTAACGTGTCTGAGGTGGAACGCTTGGCATCAGAGGTGATTGAATTGGCAACCAGGCACAATTTTGCACTTTGGTTGGCTATAGGATCCATACTCCGTGGTTGGGCACGCAGCGCTTCGGGTGAGACAGCCGAAGGCATCTCGTGGATCGAGAACGGAATACGAGAGTATCAGGCCCCCGGCTCTACGCTCGGAATGCCTATCTGGCTCGCCGTCAAGGCTGAGGCCTTGTACCTAGCGGATCGTACCTACGAAGCTCTTGAGGCACTAAAGCAAGCGGAAGCACTGGCCGAAAGATTTGAAGTGCGCTGGTGGTCCGCCGAACTACATCGGCTCAAAGGTGCGTTTCTCACGGCTACTGGTGCGGACGAGACGGAAATCGAGGCCTCATTTCGGGAAGCCATCAGAATCGCAAAGGAGCAGAAGTCGGTTTCGCTAGAGAAACGCGCAGAAGCAACCTACGCAGAATACTGTCGTCAAAAAACGAGTGCGTCAGGAGGACGTGGAATCCGCCTACCTCTTTGATGGCCAACGATCACGCCCGAAGTTTCTCGAACTCTTCCTTGGAAATCTCGTGCACCTCGAAATTGTCTCGAGGTAACCCGGTGATTTCACTGGCGTTCGCCAGGGTCGCCACCAGACTTTGATCGACGGTCACGGATTTCGCCTCGGGATCGCCTTTTTTGCAAGCCTTGTAGTAATAGTCGAAACCGGGATCAGGATAGAGTGATCGCATGTCTCAACTGGTTTTAGTTGAGCCTTGGATAACGCAGCGAGATTCGCCTAAAATTGGCGGCCTAAAGTGCGTTACAAGAATAATTCGGTTTACGAGCCGGAGGCGGCCGTCGAGCGTCTGCGTGAATTTCTGCGGTTCAGCTATCTGACCGGAACGCCGGCAGCGCGACGGATCGGCGTCAGAGATACGACGATTTGTTCTTGGCTGCAGGGGAAAGTACACCGAGGTCTGCTATTGCGGCACGGATTAATGCCTTTCTCGACTCTATGCCGACGGAACGAGCGGCATCATGCCGACCGGGTATCAATACCGGGAATACAAGAGCTGGCGAGGGATTCCCAAGCCGAGGCGTTGTCCGTTTTGCAAAAAGGCGAAAGGGGGGATTCGGAAGGTAAGGGGCGGGTTTCAGGGAGTTTGTCCGAATTGCGGGGCGGTGGGGCCGAAACGGGACAGCTACGATCGGGCGCTGTTGGCTTGGAATGGAAAGGATTCGAGGTGAAGCGAATCGGAACCCGAATTGGTCAATCTGTAGTGCAGAAGTGCTAAGTTGTGAGGTTAGTTTAGGCTTTCATCAAGAGCGGCACTCGCTAAGAGTATAACAGTCGTTAGCGGTCAACCCTCTGCGTATCACGCACGAGCCCAATCTGTTTAACGGCTGAAGTGAGCCTCGAACGGGTCTCCCAGTTTATCTAGTTAGGAGCGCGCGAACAGTTTGGTCGAGCACACCGCTAAGAAGCGGAGCGAGTAAGTAGTTCTTTAGTGCTATAATATTAACACTCAAGAACTAGATATATTCATTTCGCCTAGCTTGTGGCGGCATGCCATACTTAGTTTAGTTAGGTTCTGACGAGAACGTACCTAAGTTAAAGGATGAAAATCTCAGAGCGTGAAGCAGTAGAGCGGCAAGCGCTTTTTGTTTTTACCCGCTAGCTAGAAACAATCGGGGAGCTTCTGGACGAGCCTATACCAGGCACTGTTGAAGGTTGTGGATAAAGCGCCGCGATTTATCTAGGCACCACTGTTGACCGTGCTTGTGCAAGAAGCTAGGAGCCTCGGCCATGGACAGACCACCTCGACTTCGCGCGGATTGGGAGGCGATTTTCCATGGTGGTCAGCGCAAGATCAGCACGTTGATCATCGGCTACGAGGCGGTGTCCGCTAAGATTGGTTGTCAGAGACGCTGAAGGTTCTAATTAAGACTCTTTACCCTTGTCCGTCTCCAAGCAGCTGTCAGCTCGATCTCTCAACCAGCGCCCTCAAAAATGGACCTAGTGTCGTGTCGCATAAATAGCATGGCTTTCGTTGCGATCAAAATGGGCTGCCGGCAAGGCGCGAGGAGCGGAGCATATCTGAATGGATACGTGATCGACGAGCAACACAGCCGCCGGACCATTTTCATCGCAACCCTTCGGGCCGTGGCCAGTTGGCTGTTTTTCCGCGTTGCTCGCTCGTAACGTATCAATTCAGATATGCTCGTCGCTCGCGCCTTGAAAAACAGCCAACTGACCAACGGCGAAAGCAATGTTATTTATTGGACCGGACACCAACTGCGGACAGAGAAAAGACATCGACTTTGTCCGGGGCATGATTCAGCACGGCATCGTGTCGTAGGTCTTGGTCGGGCGGTTGATCGGATCGTGTCCAGACCCGCAACTGCAGACCAGGCTGAGTGAGCGTTTTACGATCGCGGTAGGGTTGACACAAATTTTCTTCCCTTGTCCAACCGACATATGCCGCCAACCCTCAGCTAGTTCGGCTGGACTATCGAGATGATGGCTGCTACGCGGGGACCAGCATCTTCACTTCCGAAGTGGATCCAATTCCTTCTTCCAAGGGGGTAGCGAGAGCAAATGAAGCCTTATGGAAGGCGTTCCACAATGGTTTACCTGCTATGGGAACCAAAATTTGAGTTCACTGAGGACGGGGTTTTGTGTTACGCCTCATCGAAGGTCCCGACAAACAAAGCGTTACTCCAATCATGAAAATATTCGCTTCGGTCATCTTCCTAGCAGCGGGACTACTAGTGACTACTGCGAGTGGTCCGTCGCAGACTGAGAGCAATTCTGTGTTCTCCACCATTGCGACTCATGGAAATTATTCGCACAATCAGCCCAGAGTTTTCAAATGCTCACTTGGGAATGCCACTACTGGGACCGCAAGCTTCGTTAACATCGATCTTCCAGGCTTGGTCTTGAACGGCGGCGATATGTCAGGCTCTGGCTTGGCCAAGCAGCGAGTAGTGGAGTCATACGGAAAATTGCCTCTGAGCTTTGAAGCCAATATGGGGCAGACAGACAACCGCGTACAGTTCCTATCACGCGGCCCAGGTTACACGCTGTTTTTGACCTCCGGCGACGCCGTGCTGGTTTCGGGGAAAGGCAAACCCGATGTGGCCCGAATGAAACTGACAGGCTCCAATCCTGTGCCCGAGGTTCGGGGCCTCGACGAACTGTCTGGAAAGAGCTACTACTTCATCGGAAACGATCCAAAGAAGTGGCAGAGCAAGGTGCCGAACTATGGGCGGGTGCGCTACCAGGACGTCTACCCTGGCATCGATTTGGTTTACTACGGCAACCAGCGGCAGTTGGAGTATGACTTTGTGGTGGCCCCAGGAGCGGACCCGAAGCCCATCCAACTGAGTTTTCCTGAGGCGCGGGAAATCCGCATCGATCGGGAAAGTGGGGACCTTGAGCTGGGCTATGCAAGCAGCGAAGTTCGCTTCCATAAGCCGGTAGCTTACCAAATCGGCGATGGCAAAACTTTGGTCGAAGCACGGTATGTGCTGAAGCAGGGAAACGAGGTCAGCATTGCAGTAGGCAGCTATGATGTCGCCAAACCCCTGATCATCGACCCGGTTTTGAGCTACTCCACTTACCTCGGCGGAAGCGATCTTGACTTCGGTGTCGGTATCGCGGTTGACACCTCGGGCAACGCCTATGTGACAGGGAGTACGTTTTCGCCCGATTTCCCCACCGTGCATCCGCTACCCGCTCCCCATATCGGATTGCAGAGCATCCAAGCCTTCGTCAGCAAATTGAGCTTTGACACCGCAACTTCTACGCTAACGCTGGCCTACTCTACCTACCTCGCCGGAAGCGGCGGTCTTGATGAAGGCCGCGGCATCGCGGTTGACACCTCGGGCAACGCCTATGTGACAGGGGATACCGATTCGCCCGATTTTCCGATCGTGCATCCGCTACCCGCTCCCAATAACGTGGTGCGGGGAAGCGACGCCTTCGTCAGCAAATTGAGCTTTGACAGCGCGACTTCTACGCTCTCGCTGGCCTACTCTACCTACCTCGGCGGAAGCGGCGACCTAGTCTTCAGCGGTTCTGATTTCGGCTTCGGGATCGCGGTGGACGCTAGCGGCGACGCCTATGTGACAGGGGATACCTTTTCGCCCGATTTCCCCATTGTGCATCCGCTGCCCGCTCCCAATAACGCGTTGCAGAGTAGTGGCGGGAACGCCTTCGTCAGCAAATTGCACTTTGATGCCGGGACCAAGGCGCTCTCGCTAGTCTACTCCACCTACCTCGGTGGAAGCGTTCAAGATTTTGGCTTCGGTATTGCGTTGGACTCATTTGGCAACGCGTATGTGACAGGAACTACCACTTCGCCCGATTTCCCCATTGTGCATCCGCTGCCCGCTCCCAATATCGCGTTGCAGGGTTTTGAAGACGTCTTCGTCAGCAAATTGAGCTTCGACAGCGCAACCTCTACGCTTTCGCTGGCTTACTCTACTTACATCGGTGGAACCGGTGTTGATGAAGTCAGCGGCATCGCGGTTGACACCTCGGGCAACGCCTATGTGACAGGGGATACCTTTTCGCCCGATTTCCCCACCGTGCATCCGCTTTCCGCTCCCAATAACGCGTTGCAGGGCAACAAGGACGCCTTCGTCAGCAAACTGAACTTTGACCTCCTGACCTCCACGCTCTCGCTGGTCTACTCTACTTACCTCGGCGGAAGCGATTTTGAGTCCGGCGGCGGGATCGCGGTGGACGCTAGCGGCAATGCCTATGTGACAGGGAGTACCACTTCGCCCGATTTCCCCATTGTGGATCCGCTGCCCGCTCCCAACAACGCATTGCAGGGTTTTCAAGACGCGTTCGTCAGTAAATTGAGCTTTGACAGCGCGACTTCTACGCTCTCGCTGGCCTACTCTACCTACCTCGGCGGAAGCGTTGATGCTGCAGGGGTCGGTATCGCAGTTGACACCTCGGGCAACGCCTATGTGACAGGGAATACCTCTTCGCCCGATTTCCCAACCGTGCATCCGCTACCCGCTTCCCATATCGCGTCGCGTGACGCGTTTGTGGCGAAGCTCGCTCCAACCTGTACTACACCTCCCACTATTACGGACGTTTCAGTGAACCCCACAGTGCTCTGGCCACCTAATCACAAAATGGTGAATGTTATGGTCAACTACAATGTAACTGCCGAATGCGGCGGCACAACCACCTCTAGCTTGAGCGTGGCCAGCAATGAGCCAGTTAATGGAATCGGCGATGGCAATACATCTCCCGACTGGGTAGTCTTGGGGCCGTACGATTTGGAATTGCGCGCCGAGCGCGCAGGGACCGGTACCGGACGCATCTACACCATCACCATTTTCTCTAAGGACACCTTTGGCAATACTGCATCTCAAACAGTCACCGTCAGGGTACCGCACGACAAGGGCCATTGACACGACTGGTTGCAATGAGGATTCATTAGCTTTCTAATCTAGTTTTCCGGCTAGCGCTCACAAAAAGCCCTCTCTGAATCTTTGCGTGGGAGATAACGCGGCCGCGGGTAAGCTGAAGGCTTTTATTGAAGGGCATGGTGTGAAGCTCCTTAATGTGGCGGGTCCGCGAGCAAGTAAGGAGCCTGGGGTGGGGGAGTTTGTGATAAGGACTCTCAAAAAGGCTTTTACTGATATTGGCAGGTGAGGGAGGGCGAAACGACGCTCCCGCCAGCAAAGTTAACTTAGCTAGGTTGGGCCTACCTCGGCGGAATCCTCGGGATTGGTTTTGTTTTCGGCTCGATTATCGCTGTTCCCAACGTTGATGTCGTGGTCAGCGTCGGCGCTGCGATTCTCGGTCAAATGCTTGGTTCCTTCCTTGTCGACACCTTTGGTTGGTTCGGCGTTACCAAAATACCTTTCGATCCACTGCGCTTACTTGGAATCGCTTTGCTGGTCGCCGGGGTGCTTTTGTTCAGAGAAAATAGAAGAGCTCAAGCGCCGCGGATAAAGGCTTCTCAAAGGGCGTTTAAAGGTGGATCCGCATTAGCGGGAGGAGTGAGAGAGTAGGGTTGCAACGGCTCCTCGTCGGCCTCGAACACCTGCGTGATCCGACACTGCTATTCCACGAAAACTTTCGTATCAGATTCTAAGTAGAGAAAATCCGGATCCGCGTCTTGCAGTGTAATCAGGATCGAATCCGGAAAAATTCCCGGACTTACCTCTTTAATAGTGACGATGTTGCCCTTGGCGTCCTGAACCCGATCCCCGGCTGTAGCTTGTCCGCTCTTACCCACTTTTGTTTCTCATTCATTGTTTCTCGTCGGCTCGTTCACTACGTGAGTCTTGAGCGTCGCGGCTCGGTGCCCTTTGCAAGTCATGCGATTTCGTTATCCCGATTTGCGTTTACCATGTCTCCGGTGCCGTTTCTTTCCTTCGATGATGCGAGACATCGCCCGCTCGGTTGTCCGGTTTGGCGGAGCCTGTAAACCGCGTTTTTGATTGTTCTTTTTCATCGGAACTCACGCGGTGGCAAATGTAGTATAGTGAGCCTTTGGTTGCTAAAGGTGGCCATTGTCGGCTTGCGTGAAAAACCCTCGCTTCCGCTGCGCTCTCTGCGCCCGCTGCGCGAGGCTAAGTTTGTTGTTAAGTTAGCCTCAGATGAAGCCCATCAAAATCGCTTCCAGAGGAACAAATCGGCTCGTGACCGGACTGCCTTGGATTGGGCGTTGGCGCACGCCGTGGAATGCGGCGGATGGTGCCCGAAGGGCCGGAAGGCTGAAGATGGGCGAATTGATCCGAAGTGTCCGCTGAGAGAAACGCCGTCCGCTGCATACATTCAGAGGACCGAATGGAATGTCCGTGATAGTGACGCTACCGTTTTGTTCTCGATTGAGCCAACCTTAACCGGCGGTTCGAAGAAGACGCTGGAATTCGCACGTAAGCACAACAAACCCTGTCTACATCTTTGCGCGGCAGACACAAATATCGCAGAGAGCCTCAAAGCTTTCGTCGAGGAGCACGGTGTCAAGGTGCTGAATATGGCCGGACCGCGGGCGAGTAAGGAGCCTGGGGTGGGGAGTTTGTGATGACGGTCTTGGAAAAGGCTTTTGGCGATAGTCAAGGGTGAAACTAGTCTGAGCAAACCGCAAAAGGGTTTTTAAAAAGTTGGGAACTGTCTTTGGCAACTTCGCGCCTCCCTCGCCGGACAGCTAGACGGAGAGAGGGTAAATCGCGCGGAGTCAGCGTCGATCGGAAGCATTCATTCAGTGATTGCTACTACTCCAGCAGAAAATTGGGCTCCCGGCAAAGGGGCTGGGATTGCTGCTCTGCGCATTCTGATCCTGTCTCGTAGCGGCCTGCCAGCTGCTAAGACTTGAGTAGGCTTTGCCGCCCCAAAGGACTGTAAAAGCCGCGCCGTTAGTCCAGTAGTCATCATCTTCAAACGACACACCACTACCACCTGGGAACGATATCAATGGTTTTCCGCTAGAAGTGACGATGATGTTTTGATTAAAGGCGATGCCGTTACAGTTGGAGTTGACAAAGTAAATTCCTGGCCCTCTGCTGGTAGACACGATGTTGGCGTAGATATTGTCAGAAGAAACTAGGCTTGCGCCGTCAGCGCCCCATATCTGAACTCCCGACGAATCGTTCTCACTGATGTTATAACGCACGGTATTGCCCGTATATGCGGCTGCCCCAGAATATTCAAACAGGCAATACCCACTGCCTTGATTGTCATGAGAATAATTATGTTGAAGGTAGCTGTTGCTAGTCCCGCCATCCAAATCGAGCCCATCACCATCTCCTCCTGCCGTTCTATTTCCGTACGATTCATTGTACTGAATCAGTATTGAGTTTGAGTCGTAGCACCAGATGCCCGCCGGGCCAGCGGAACTGGTGTTTGAGGCCCCATTATTGTAGGATCTGCAATACTCGATGGTACCACTATTGACCTCCCCAAAAACTACACCGCTACCTGAGGCATGACTCAGACCAGCTATCCCTGGATTGTTGTAGAATTGACAGTAACTCACGTAGACGCTCCGGTTTGCACCCCGAGTCTGCGCGTATACCTGCATACCATCCCGGTTATCATATACCATCGCATTAGTGACTTTGACGTCAGTGTACCCGGTAAGATTGTTCCAACTGCCAATGCTGATGCCATCCTGCCCGAAGCCGCTCACTTGGACGTCATTGATACGAATGTAGTTTAGTGTCACATTACCAGTCAGGTCCGCATAAAATTCAATGCCGTTGTTAGTGTTAGCTACGACTCCCGATCCGGTGAAATCGATGTGTTGGACTACGAAACCGGAGCAATTGTAGGCGGATAGCCCAGTTCCAGCCCCCGCGCTGACGACAGCGTGACCGGTTCCGTATGACCCGATTGTGAAGGGCTCAATGGAAGTTGCTCGGACCGTAAATTGCAAATTTCCGATGAACGTTTGACCTCCTTTAAATAGTACGCTATCGCCCGCGTTATATGCGGCCGCATTTACCTTAGCAATCGTCTGCCAGGGCGTGTTTGGTGATACGCCGCTGTTGCTGTCGTTACCAGCGGGGCTAACATAGTAGGTAGCAGCATATAGATGGCCGATAACTAGAAAGTGTAAGCCGATAGTGCTTAAGATCTTTTTCAAAAAAAATTCCAAGAAGGATTGGCGTTTCTTGGCGCCAGAAACGATTTAGATGGCCCTCAGTATGAGGGCTGGTATCAGTCCTGCGGACCGCCAGCGGACTAGCATTTCAGACCTGATAGGATCTGGAGTCCCCATTGAGTTTCCTTGGGAAAATTGTCCTGGTAAAAGATTTTCCCGGTTTATCGCTGAAGTGCCTCCTTTTTTCGTTGTGCTTAACAGCAGCGCATAAAAACAAGAATTGCAATAATCAGTCAAGCGAAATGCGCTTGAAAGCCGGCGAACCTATAGGCCGTTTTTGGCTGTGGTGAAAGTGACAAACTTCGAAGCGTTTATCGACCGCCGGCAAGGTAACTGGCAAAAGGCGATCCAGGGGCTCAATGAATCTGTCGCTCGTGATCCTCGCGACCTGTCGGCGCTTGCTGCCTTAGCTGAAACGCTCGGCGTCACACGCAAGTTTGATGCGGATCAGCAAAGTAGCCATCGTCCTTGTTTGCGCTGAGACTTTCGAAAGGAAGCACCGCAACACTCTTTTCGGTTAAAGGCTCTGGGCGATGACTGAAGAAAAAGAACAGTGCTATTAGCAGAGCCGCGACAGACGGGATCAACGTTAGCCATGCTAAAGCACTCATGCGTTTCCGCCGTTTGGGAGGCGACAGCAGCAACGAGCGCCCTGGTGAAACCGTGCTCGCTACTCGTGATCGCAGATCTCCTTTGGTCAGCCGTCGTCCGGTACCGAGCGCATCAGTGACGATCGTAAGAGCCTTGAGAAGGTCGTCGGGAGTCTGGAACCGCAGCGCGGGATCTTTTTCCAGAAGTATTTCCAACAGAGCTACGACCTGAGGCGGAACATGAGCCAGTCGATCGATTGGCACAGAGGCGTGCTGATGTTGGTCCATCAATTCCGCGGGTGATCCATAAAAGGGAGGTTTGCCGGAAAGTATTTCCCAGAGCGTTACCCCCAATGAATACAGATCAGATCGGATGTCTGTCCCGAGTCCGGCAAACTGTTCCGGACTGGCATAGGTCGGAGTTCCGATAAAACTTCCCGTGATTGAAAGCGCGTCTTCCGTGACGCCTTTGGCTAGCCCCAAGTCGATGATCTTGACCTTTTCTAGCCGGTCTTCCTCCCAGCTGAGCATGATGTTGCTCGGCTTAATGTCCCGATGAACGAGATGCTGCTTGTGGATTGCGGTTAGCCCCGCAGTCACCTGAGTCACGACTTCGAGAGCCAGTTCGGTCTCCAGCCGGCCGCGACGGCGGATTAGGGTCTCTAAGGTTTCTCCATCCACAAACTCCATCGCATAAAAGTAGTTCCCGCCGCTTTCTCCCAGGTGATGGACGGTGGCGACATTGGGATGGTGGACGCTGGCCGCGGCCCGGGCTTCTCGAAGAAAACGGCTCCGGGCAGTTTCGTTGCCGAGGAATTGTGCGCTGATGATCTTGAGGGCCACAGGGCACCGCAGGTGGGTATCAATGGCTTTGTAGGTTACTCCCATGCCACCGCGTCCGAGTTCCATCGGCGTTCCATCTTTGCTTTTGAGAACTTGGTAGTGCTCGAAGCGCAGTTCGGAAGAGGTATCCGAGACCGAATCACTTTGGGTTTCGGCGGCGCCGCGCAAGGCGCAAACTGGGCAGTACGGGCTATCGTCTGCCAACAGCGTACCGCACACCGAGCAGGCTCGTTTGGCCGGGGTTGTCGCCACCGTATGCTCTTAGTGCGAGAATGTTACTCCGTTTGGGTCTCCAATGCCTTAAGAAAATCGCTCGTAAAAGGCGGCAACGAATCCATAAGCCAAAATGAAAGTGACTCGCTTACTTAATTACTGAATTGCCGGCATGCATGCAGGCACCAGTAGGTCCAGACGGGAAACCGTGAAAGGGCCGAAGCAGGCGACGCTTGTGTTGCTCAAAGCAACGACAATAGCAATATCGGGTACGGGAAAGACCGATGTGAATATGGAGCATTCGAAGTTTTGGCAGGCGAACCAAAACCGCGCGTGAGGGATGTCACCAAGCCAGAAGGCCGGGTCTGATTAGTTTTGACCTGCGTCGGATCCGATTGCAAACGACGTAAAACCAAGGCAAAAGATGAGGGGGAAGCTATTATTGATAGGCGTCGGATTAGTGTTGAAGGCAATGGTGAAGCCATGCGGAAATAGCGCGCGCAAATTATACTGTTGTCCTTGAAACTCGAAACTACTGCTTTGAATAATCTGTGCAGAAGTGTAACCGATTTGAGTTGCGCCGGTGTTGATGTCTTGTGTCGTTCCAAACTCCACGATCCCAATCGCCTGGCCCCGCGCGAAGCTGCTAAAATCGTTCCAGTTGCCGCTTGGCGTGTTGTTTAGATAAATCGTGAAGCGACCTGGAGGATGAAGTAATGCCGTGACAGATCCGTTGTTAATAGCTCCTGTTGAAAACTGTTCAGTTCGAAATGTGAAAAAAGCAGTTGCCTCGCTGGGCAGGCCGGAAAAAAGTGAGCCGGCGACGCCTTGAATGAAGGTAAAGTATCCTGCGCCTTCACCTGTGCCGTCTGCATTGACCGCGTCTCTTTCTAGACCGTGCGAGGCAACTTGCCCGCTCGGTTCGGCTCCGGAAATTGGGATTTGCGTCGAGACGAGCAGCGTTCCAGTTACCCAAGCCAGTCGCCAGAATCGTAGCGTCCGTACTGTAATTTTAGTGCGACGTGTCATGTACCGCTCCTTCTTTTTAAGTCATCACAGTTGCGTGCAACACTTGCAGTTTGCTGCTTATGCCCAAAACTTAAGTTTATCAATACGTCAAAATACGTATGCGTCCGTGCACCTGAACTTGCAGAAACAGGCTGATATCCCGTATGGCATAAGTGCGTCGGTTGCTAGATGAGGCCCATCGGTCGGTTGCCGGGAATCCTCGCTTCCGCTGCGCGAGGCTAAGCATGCTGTTAAATTAGGCTCTGATGAAGTCCATCAAAATTGCGTCCGGCGGACAAACGGGCGCGGACCGGCTGCGCTGGATTGGGCGCTCGCGCACGGCGTGGAATTCGGGCCGAAGGGTAGGAAGGCAGAAGATGGGCCGATTGATCCGAAGTATCCGCTGAAAGAAACGCCTTCGGCTGCATATGTTCAGCGAACCGAATGGAATATGCGTGATAGTGACGCTACCGTTTTGTTCTCGATTGAACCGACTTTGACCGGCGGCTCGTTGAAGACCGGAGAATTCGCGCGCAAGCACAACAAACCGCGGCTGCATCTTTGCGAGGGAGATAGCGCGGCCGCGGATAAGCTGAAGGCTTTTGTTCAGGAGCATCATGTGAAGGTCCTCAACGTGGCCGGCCCGCGGGCGAGTAAAGAGCCCGGGGTGGGGAGTTCGTGACGAGGACACTGGAGCAAGCTTTTGGCAAGACGTAGCAACCGCAACATAAGCCTCGCGCAGCGGTCGCGAAGGTTGCAGCGGGATTGTCGCGGCCGTCGAGTTTTTCTCATAGGATGAAACGGAGAGGGATTTCGGCGTATTCGGCTCGCCCAATCTAACCTCCGTTACCTCTGTTTCCTCCTGTAAAAGAATCTTTGGAGCCTAACTAACTAGATCGCGCGGAGGCGCCGCCGGTTGGAGGCGTTCATCTGAAGAAGCCGCTGTCGCTCGGCCTATGGCGGTACGGCCGACAATGACGATTCCATTTAGCTCAAAATGCTCATCCCAGTTGTCTTGGCGTGGGTGAAAAAGCCGCACTAGCGAGCCGGTACTTGGGTCGAACGCGGTGAGGTTTGGTCCCTTGTGTGAATTGCAATCGTAGCAGGCAAGAGCCAAATTTAGATCGTCGTCACCTCCACCGTGCTGACGAGCTACGATGTGTTCGATGTGATAAGTAAAAAAGGGTTCCACCGCTTGCGGGAGGTGACAGTATTCGCAACGATGGCCGGCGCGCTCCCGGACGAAGTCACGCAGGGCAGGATCCATCAGGCGGCACGGCCGGTGGCCAAGAGCCTGCGCGCTTTGGCCTGGAGGATAGAGACAAAGTTACCGACGCTGATGAGAGTCTCATATTCGTCGCGTTCTTCGGGGGAGAGCGAATCCTCGGAGGATTTGTCCGCGAGCGCCTCGATTCGCCCTTGCATTTCGGCGTCAGCGCGCAACCGGAGTATCGCTTCAGCGCTTTCCCGGTCGAGACATTCACCGACTGCTCCTAGCGCCCGGTCCAAAACCGCATTGGACGAATTGGTTGGCACAGTGAGAAGATAAGATCGGTCGCTGAGCCGTCAAGGTTTGTGGAAAGACATTGACTGATCAGCCTCTCAATCGCGCGGCGCTAACTCGGCCAAGAGTTTGTCGTACCGCGGATCTTGCCGAAGTGGTTCCCAACGCGGATCGCGTTTTAGATCACCGTAAAAAATGCCATACGGTACTTCAGTAAGGGGCCCTAGGGTTTCAAATGCCAGATCGAGTTCGCCGCTCCACGCGTACACAACCGCCAAATTTTTTAAGACGCCGGGTCCGTCCAGAGCGTCCTTAGAGACCGGCAAAATTTCTGTCGCCCGTTTTGCTTCCGAAATTGCAGCTTCTTTGTTGTTCAGCAAGGCCGTCCAGGACGGCCAGGCTGCTAAGGAGTGAATGCATCTCGCGGTGCCTCGAGGACTTTCAAGTTCAATCGTTTCCTGATCTCGGCGAATACCTGATTTGCCTCGGGTTGATCTTTCCGAAGCCGGGCCATGAGAACGGAATAACACTCTGCAGGCGTCCGTCGACTGGCGTAGCTAAAGTTCGTGCCGGTCCATTCGATCGGCTTCTCCGAGAATCCGCCCTCTCGGCTTCTCATCCTTTCAATCAGCTATTCTGCCTTCGTCCAATCGCGGTCAACGAGAGAGAGCCAGAGCGCCACATCAAGAGCATCGGGATCGCCTTCTGCTGACTTTGGTAGCGCTGCAATCGCTGACGAAACCGCGCTCAGATCGCCAGTTTTGTAGAAGCGTGTGAATGCTTTATCGAACTTGTACTCGAGTCGGTCGGGCCGCAATTCGATCAGGCGATCATAAAAGGGTGCCGCCGCGTCAAACTGCCGCGTACTGTACAGGGTTTCAGCTTATCCTTGAAGCGAAACCAGATTCTTTGGATCGCGAGCGACTGCTGCTTTGGGGCCCGCTTTTGGTGCCGCACACTGGCCGCGGGCGCGAGCTTCCCTTATAAAGCGGCCGCGCGTTGTCAAAGATCTGGGCATTGATGATCTTAAGGGCGGCCGGGCGCTGCAGATGGACATCAAACGCTTTGTAGGTCACCCCATCGCTCCGCGCCCAAGCTCGAACGGTTTACCTTCGGCATTTTGGAGAACCGTGTAGTGGTCAAAGCGGAGCTCAGAAGAGCGATTTGAATCGGAATAGGTTTGCGTCCCGAGAGCCTGTTGCAAGGCGCAAACGGGGCAGTATGCGCTGTCGTCCGCCAACAGCGCACCGCACTCAGGGCAGGCTCGTTTGGCCGGGGTTGTCGCACCGTATGCTCCTTAGTGCGAGCAAGTTACTCCGTTTGGTTTGCGATGCCTCACGAAAAATCGACCCGATCGGCGCAACTTGAGGGCGGACCTTTCAACGGGAGTCGTATGGCTGCCATTCTAGCGTCGGGAGCTTTCGGTCGCTAAAGGTGGCCTATCGTCAGGCTGCATGAAGCTCACGATCCCGCCGCGTCCTCGGCGGCCGCTGCGCGAGGCTAAGTTTGCTGTTAAATTAGGCTCGGATGAAGCCCATCAAAATTGTTTCCGGCGGACAAACCGGCTCGGGACCGCGCAGCGCTGGATTGGGCGCTCGCGCACGGTGTGGAATGCGGGGGATGGTGCCCGAAGGGCCGGAAGGCAGAAGATGGGCCGATTGATACGAAGTATCCGCTGAAAGAAACGCCTTCGGCTGCATACGTCCAGAGGACCGAATGGAACGTGCGGGATAGTGACGCTACCGTTTTGCTTTCGATTAAACCGACTTTGATTGGCGGGTCGTTGAAGACAGTGGATTTCGCCCGGAAGCACCAGAAACCTAACTTGCATCTTTGCGCTCGGGATAAGGCAGCTCCCGATAAACTGAAAGCTTTCGTTCAAGACCACGGCGTGAAGGTGCTGAACGTGGCCGGGCCGCGAGCAAGTAAGGAGCCTGGGGTAGGGGAGTTTGTGATGAGGACTCTCGATGAGGTCTTTACTGATATTGGCGGTTGAGGGAGGGATGAAACGCCACTGCCGCCAGAAAACTCCGGGTAGCTCAGCGCACCTAATCTATGGGAGCTAACTCCGTCTAGCAGTCGAAGCGCATCAAGCGGGCTGTCTCAATCCCGCGGCGTTAATTCGGCTAACAATTTGTCAGAACGCGGACCTTCCGGGAGTGGGAGCCCAACCAGGAACGGTCTTGAGGTCTGAGTAAGTAATGCGTCAATTAGGTATCTGGACCATGGTGGCTCTCGGCGGCTCAGCTGGCCGGGTTGGTTGAGCGACGGGGATTCTAGTACTTAAGTGTTAGTCTATTTACATCTAGGTATAATTGAATCCAAGGCACAGTGCCGTATTAAGTTCTTGAGCCCCTGCACCGTCTGTAGCTGTCGGATCAAACTCCGGTGCGGCTAACCCGGGTCCGGAGCCCAAGCGCTTCGTAGCAATATATGCGCCGAAGACGTGGTGGGTTATGTTTTTCTTCGCTTCACTCGGCATGGTATGGCCGAAAAACAGACTACCATTATCGGAAAGCAGAACGTGGGTGAAATCGCGCATGTCCAGTTAGATTGCTCAAACTAACACCCGACAGTACTTAAAAGGAGTAACAATGTCAGAGTTAGCAAAACCAGTTGCAATCTGCGGTTCCTCGGAAGGGAAATAGTTTTCCGTTTTCCGAGGTGAGCTCAACTGGAATCGAAACAGGAACCGGAGATCGTCATGCAAGAAGAGGGTTCCAAGCTACCGCATATCAGTAATCTCTTCCTCCTCCAGGATCTCGGGGAGTCGAGCAGGACGAGGAAACTGGCGGATAGCGACCTAAATGCGCTTCACGCCGTCGCAGACTGGATCAAGACTTTCGCGGCCAGGCCTAACAAGGATCTCGGCCGCGCTGGGCGGGCATGTGCCATCGTGCCTGAGGCCTGGGAACGAAAGACGCTTTGGCTCGCTCCGGTGCAGATCGCCAACCAGAGCGTGCGAGATATTGTCCAGCTTCTGAACGATTACAAGAGACTACTCCTGCGCGCTCCACCTACTGAGGGCGACGACGCGGACTACAAAGCGATCGTCGTTGTTTTCACCGATTTGTCGGCGGACCGTGCAAAAGATTACTCGGACGACGCCCAAATTCAGCATCTCAAAAGACTATCTTATGTGGAAGATGGAGTGGTGTTGGGAGAGTTCCATGAAAGGAACGATGGGTCTGCGATTCGCAACCCGAGCGTTCAACCATTCAAAGCACCCGTGACGTTTTTGCTAATGAGGCTTGCAGTCATCAGCGACTGGAAGTTCTTTTTGGACAACGAAGACTGGCTCAGCTGTTGGGCGCGTCGCTTTGGAGAGTCCGGAGTCCTGGCTTTTGCTGAGGAACGACGGCGCACCAACTGGCGGCGGCTCAAATCGTGACGAAGCACATCGACTAGTCTGTTTTTCAATCCCGCGGCACCAGTTCGGCTAACCATCGGTCGCCTAGGAGAAGGCGTCGGGATTTACTCTTATGCGACTGGAGTTTGTAGATGGCGAAATGCTCGAAAGCCTCATCCGTCGACGGAATGCTTCGCGCACCAATGTTCTTGGTTCCGGTTCGCGAAGCGTCGCCGGACATTTTGGGCATCTCCACAATGGTCGCATCTGCGTTGCCTGTCAGCCCTCCACTACGGTGTTAAAGGCGATAATCGAGCTCTCGCCCGGATCCGTCGCGGGATCTCCCGGGTAAACTTCCACCCAAGCGGCGTTACAATTTAACGCGTTCTGGAGGCATTCGATCAGCGTTTCACCTTCCATCTTTTGGCCCCGTATTGGACCGAGCATTTGATAGCCTATCCATCGCACTTTATCCACGGGATGGTCGTGTGAGGGAATTCGGTATACCCGCCTGAGGGGTCGGAAGACGGATAGTTAGCCGAGAGTGCGTTTGATTGCAGGCCGATTCGACGTTTGTAGGTAGCTCGTGCCCAGCGGGCGACTCTCGTCATCGTAGCTTCGCAATCAGAACAGGCGTGCCCGCAGGCTAGATACAGCTGGGTGGTGGGGAATGCCGTGGCGAACATCCTGATGATATTCTTTGAAGCCTTCGCCCAAACGGCCGGGCCGCCGGCGGCTTCCAAGGCATCGATCTCGTCCTGGGTCTGAGCGAAGAAGCATTCAATGTTTCTTCCTCCTGCCCACATCGTCACACTCGCGACGGTCGGGTTGGAGTCGTATCGCACCCCGAACGCAGTTATTAGCTCGGAAATGCTAGACTGCATCACCGCACACCAAGGACATGGCATTTGGCCGCCCGAGGTCGGATACCAGATAGTTGCACCGTTCGTATACACCCAAATGGGAGCCAGTAGCCCACAACTAATCTGTAGTTGCGCTAACTTGTTGTGGGATCTGCACAGCGCGATTCCGGCATCAAAATAACTCCAATCGAAGACTCCGGGTGCCGGCTCAACTGAACTCCAGCTAGTGCGCAACAAGACGCCTTTGATGTTAGGATCAGACCAACAGACTCGAGACGATAAGTCAGGGTCATCGTTGGGAAGGACAACATAGACGCCCCTCGGACAGGGTTTAAGACCCGGAATTTCTTCGGCACCTTCAAAGTCACGTGCGCACATCGCTAAGTGGACACGAAAGAGTGCGATTTCGGGATCATCTTTTGCGGAAGACGGCAGGGTCGCACGGGCGCCTTCCACATTTGCAGTCTCCGCCCAGGCTAGCATCGCTTTTAAAGCCAGAAGTCTTGTCTGATCGGGCTCAAGTTTAATCGCTCGATCTACAATCCGCTCGGCATCTCGATAACGCCTAAGGGACAAATAATTTGTCTCTAGGGGTTCTAAAAGGTCCTGGCTTAGGGGATCCAAGGTAGTTGCTCTTTCCAGGGCAGCCGTGGCCTCTTCCCAACGCCCTTGCACCTGGTCGATCAAAGCCGAGAGGAAAAGGACATCAGCATTGTTGAAGAGGGCTCGCGCCGCAAGCTCTACTTGAACACGAGCTCTGTCAAAATCGCGATAGCAGGAAAAAAGGTGGGCTGCCATCGCTAAATGCACCTCGGGAAGGTCCGGTCTAAGCGTCAGGGCTTCGTTCACCGCCGCATCACCCAGAGCACGTCTGTCCGGCGTATGATCGATCAATTCAGAGTAGAGATTGTCATGCGTCTCCGTAATCAAGCAATAAGCGAGTGCGAATTTGCGATCCTTCTGGATCGCTTCTTCCAGCAAACTAATTACCTTTGAGTAGATTTCCTTTTCACCGCTTTGTAAAACCCAATAATTTGCGCGCAGCAGCTGCTTAGCCTGAAGATAGAGATCATAGGCCTCTAGGTTATCAGTCGGTTTTTCGGCGATATCTTTGCGTTCTTCCAGAGACAACTGCGTACTCAGTTTCGAAGCCACCATCTGGGCAATGTCACTCTGGATGGCAAAAATGTCGGTCAAATCCCGATCATAACTATCGGCCCAAATCGTGTTGTAATTGCGGGTATCGACTAACTCGGTACTAACCCGCACATGATTTCTGTCACGGCGGACGGTTCCTTCGAGCACGTTAGCCACTCCCAAGGCGTCAGCTATCTGACGTAGATCACGTTTAGTATCTGTCCGATACTGCATCACCGAGGTCCGGCAAATGACCTTGAGTTGGCCAATCTTTGCGAGATTGTTGAGAATCTCGTCTTGCACGCCATCAGCGAAATAGCTGTCGTTTTTGCTATCGCTCAGGCTTTCGAACGGTAGTACGGCAATGCTCTTCTCAGTTGGTACCGCTTCGGCAGGTCGCTGATTGAGTAAAGATCCCCTATGGCCGGATAAGAAAAACCAGACAATTAGTCCTCCGGCAACACATATGCCGACACCCAGCACCCAACTAACGGTTTGCTTTCTGGGCTTCGTTTCTGAGTGACCCGGGGTAACTTCAGCACTGACCGATCGCAGCTCGTCCGGCTTCAATCGCACCCCGGAAGCAATCGCTGCTCGAACCGTCGTCAGCGCCTGCAGCAATTGGCCAGGAGTCTGAAAACGCTGGTTAGGATCTTTCGCTAAGAGAACTTGAAGCAATGCCATAACCGGCCCCGGGATATCCTGGAGTTTCTCAAAGGGCGGCACAGCATGCTGATGCTGGTCCATCAATTCCGTGGCGGATCCGCGGAAAGGAGGTTTGCCGGATAGCATTTCCCAGAGCGTTACCCCCAACGAATACAGATCAGAACGAATGTCCGTCCCAAGTCCGGCAAACTGTTCCGGACTGGCATAGGTCGGAGTTCCGATAAAACTTCCCGTGATTGAAAGCGCGTCTTCCGTGACGCCTTTGGCTAGCCCCAAGTCGATGATCTTGACCTTTTCTAGCCGGTCTTCCTCCCAGCTGAGCATGATGTTGCTCGGCTTAATGTCCCGATGAACGAGATGCTGCTTGTGGATTGCGGTTAGCCCCGCAGTCACCTGAGTCACGACTTCGAGAGCCAGTTCGGTCTCCAGCCGGCCGCGACGGCGGATTAGGGTCTCTAAGGTTTCTCCATCCACAAACTCCATCGCATAAAAGTAGTTCCCGCCGCTTTCTCCCAGGTGATGGACGGTGGCGACATTGGGATGGTGGACGCTGGCCGCGGCCCGGGCTTCTCGAAGAAAACGGCTCCGGGCAG
>Ga0207129_1071_pt1 | contig 22755 bp, 25 predicted proteins | sample Alteio_BWMinHeat_15_FD_153517 | JGI IMG/M metagenome (GOLD analysis project Ga0207129, IMG submission 153517) | Enriched cells from forest soil in Barre Woods Harvard Forest LTER site, Petersham, Massachusetts, United States -... | ecosystem: Environmental > Terrestrial > Soil > Temperate forest >... | reverse complement strand
ATACTTCATCTTCAACATGCGTGACCCAGCGTACGCTACCTGTGGCTGCGTCTAGGGCAATGACTTGCCCGGTTGTGGTAGCGGCAACCACGATGCCATCGCCAACACCGACACCTGTTCTCACATGTGGGCCAACGCTATTACGCCATAGCACGCGGCCGTCTTCTTTATTGATAGCGGTAATGGTGCCATTGATGCCTACCGTATAGAGCGTAGTCTCTGTCATCACAGGTGTGAGTTTGAGGTAGTTGCTCTTCGGCCCTTTACCGGTGCTGACGGACCAGAGTTCAACGGGTGCGATGCTAGGGGTGAAGGTAACCAATCCGGCAGGTTTTGGCAGATTGTCTTTATCGAAGAAGCTGCTGCAAGCGGTTAAGGCAAGGCTGCAGAGGATCAAAAGACTTACTTTTTTTAACTTATTTAACATAAAGAAGACCTTAGCTGGTTAAGTTATCGTATTTCATCTGCAAAATTGGTCGTACCACTTCTGCATTTGGCAAGGATTGTAGGGCATTGCCATAAGCATTGCGCGCGGCAGGGTAATTTTGCATGGCAAAGTAGGCATCACCTAATACTTCACTGATCATACCGGCGAATGTTTTATCGTCTACTTTTCTTAAAATAGCAACAGCCTGCGCAGGCTTTTTATCATCAATCAACACACGCGCCAGCCGAATACGCGCAATTTGGCGAAAGGAAGCAATGTGACTATGATGCAACACCCACGTGAGGCTATTTTCGGCTGTTTGGTAGTCGTTTGTTGCGACCGCGTCATGCGCCTGCATCAAAGCTGCCATTTGGGCATAGACCGTCGTGCTGTAATCATGCAGCAGGATATTGATCTCACGTGACGCAGCATCTACATTACCCTGCGCGCCATTGATGAGCATTTGATCATAGTGGTTTGACGCATCGATAAGATATTGGTCATGTCTCGCTTGCCAATAGCGCCAACCGCTGATGATGGCGATCGCAAGCACCACACCTAGCAAAATGACCAAACTATACTGCTTGATCCATCTCTTTAAGAGCTCAACCTGCTCTTGTTCAGTTAAATAATCGTTCAAGTGTGCTCAACCTTATGGGAAGCCATTCTCGGAGGATGTATTAGAACAGATTTTTGGATGATTTAGTAGTGTGAAGGATTGCTGCAAGAAACATAACCTTGAGAGGCATAGGCTAAGATTTTTTCATCTTGTGTGAGCAAAGTTAAACCTGTTATTCTGGCTGTTGCTGTAATGATGCAATCTGCAGGGTCACCATGGAACGTACCTGGTAATGCGCAACTTTCTTTTGCAATAGAAGGTGTTAATTCTAAGATCTTTGTGTGTGTCATCTCGAGAAATTGATTAATCCATTCAGGGCATGGGATTTCTAAGATGATGCGTTGCTTTTTCTCTAGCATGCAAATTTCCCATAGAGAAATAGAGGCAAGATAAGCTCCATTTTGGTTGATTGCAGAGGAAATACGATGTTGCATGGCCTTATTTAATTTTTTATCGCCATTTGCGTACCAAATGAGAATATGCGTATCCAATAAAATGCCACTCATTTCATTGCATCCCATTCTTCATCTATTGGTGCGATAATATCCTGTCGAATGATGACTGTATTTTTAAGGCAGCCAAAAAAATCAACAGGTGTATTATCAACAGGAACCAATCGTGCAACGGGTTTGCCGTATTTGGTGATCGTGATGCTGATGTGCTTTTCCTTCACTTCATCCATTAGTTGCAGGCATCTTGCTTTAAAGTCGCCAGCTTGTATCAATTGTCTATTGTGTGCCATTAGTTTAACCATGGTTATATGTTCATGGTTAAAATCGTACCTGTTATGTTTTGTTTTGTAAATATTTTTCTGCCAAATCCCCCACCAATTGCGCTTTGCTCATTCTTTTCTGCGGCTTTTCTTCTCTTAAGTACTTCACTGAAATAACGCCTGTGGCTAATTCTTCCTCGCCAATGATGATAGCGAGCTGTGCGCCACTTTTATCTGCTTTTTTAAACTGATTTTTAAAACTCCCACCGCCGCAATGCAGTAATACATGCAGATGAGGCAGGGTATTACGCAATTCATGTGCCAGCTTAAGGCCGGCTTGGAACGCAGCTTCGCCATCGGTGATGAGGTAAGCGTGCACGATAGGCTGCACATTTTGCATGCTGCCCGCTGTTTGCATCAGCAAAATGGCACGTTCAATGCCAAAAGCAAAACCTAAAGCAGGCGTAGATTTGCCACCCAACTGCTCGACTAAGCCATCATAACGCCCGCCTGCACATACGGTGCCTTGTGCACCGAGTTGATCAGTGACCCATTCGAAGACGGTTTTAGTGTAATAATCAAGCCCTCTCACTAGATAGGGGTTGATCTCGAACGGGATGTTAAGTGCTGTTAAATAAGCTTGAAGTTGAGCAAAATGCTGGTGTGATTCTTCATCTAAATAATGAATTAATTTTGGTGCTTCTTCAATCAACTGACGCAGCTCAGGACGTTTGCTATCCAAAATACGCAGGGGATTGGTTTGCAGGCGCGTGCGAGATTCTTCATCTAATTGATCTTGATGTGTGGTTAAATAAGCAACCAGTTGATTGCGATAGGCCAGTCTTGCGGCGGGCGTGCCCAGTGAATTTAATTGTAATTTAATATGAGGCAGCAAACCCAATCGCTGGAATAGGGTTGCTGAAAGAGCGATTATTTCGGCATCAATATCTGGGCCCATCAAGCCAAACACTTCAGCCGCATATTGATAAAACTGACGATAACGCCCCTTTTGCGGCCGCTCGTGCCGAAAATACGGACCACCGTACCACAAGCGTTGCTGCGGCTGATGCAAGAGACCATGCTCGAGCGCCGCCCGCACGATGCAAGCAGTACCTTCAGGACGCAAAGTGAGGCTATCGCCACTGCGATCGGTGAAGGTATACATTTCTTTTTCGACGATGTCTGTCACTTCACCAATAGAACGCTTGAAAAGTTCAGTGCGCTCGACAATAGGCGTACGGATTTCGTTGAAGCCTGCGTTTTGCAGCACATCACGGAAGATCGTTTCGACGTGCTGCCAGTAAGCTGTCTCGGTAGGTAAAATGTCATTCATGCCGCGGACGGCTTGGAGGGTTTGGGTCATATTTTGGTCCTTTTTTACTGTTCTTCATTTTCAGGAAATAATCTTAATTTTTCATATTTCTCACGTGCGATTTCGATTATTTTTTTAAGTTTTTTCTCTAAGATTTCTTTGGGAGGGAGTTCAGTGAGATATTGCGCGACATGGATACCATTTTTCCCCAATTCCATTAATTCTACATCTTCTTGATCTTTGTTTGAGCAAATGATGATTCCAAGTGGCTTTTCTTCTCCAGGACGCTTTTCATATTTATCCAGCCATTTCAAATACCATTCCATTTGTCCGACATGTTCTGGTTGGAAGGTGGAAAATTTTAGTTCGATTGCGATTAATCTACGCATTGCTCTATGAAAGAAAAGTAAATCTAAAAATCTGTCATTTTTTTCTGTGCTCATTTTTTTTTGTTTTGCAATGAAACAGAAATCACTTCCCATGTCTTGTATAAAAATTTGCAGGTCATTAAGGATGGCTGCTTCAAATTTTTTTTCTGAATTGATTTGATGTGGATATAGCAAGTTTAGAACACAAGGGTCTTGCAAGTAAAGGAGTATTGGTTTTAAAATTAAATTCTTGTCCATGGTTTTCCTGAGGGTAAATTGTTGTGACGCTGTCACAACAATTGTAAGTTAAGGTTCTTCATGTAAATAACGCTCGCGTCGCCTCGTCCGATCCTTCACCTGTCCCACCAACTGCCCGCAAGCAGCATCAATGTCATCACCACGCGTTTTGCGAATAGTGGCATTGTAGCCGGCGGCTACTAGTCTATCGCGAAAATCCAAAATAACATTCATATCGGATCGTTTGTAGGGTGAGTTAGGAAAAGGATTAAACGGGATTAAATTTATTTTTGCACGTACGTCATTTAATAAGGCAATTAATGCTTTGGCATGAGGTAGTGTATCATTCACGCCTGCAAGCATCACATATTCCATCGTCACATAACGCTTTTTATCTTTAGCAAAATAAGCGCTGCATGCCTTCATTAATAAATCAAGCGGATATTTTTTATTAATGGGTACTAATTCATCACGTAAGGCATCATTCGGTGCATGCAACGAAACAGCAAGCGCCACATCAACAGACTCGCGTAACGTTTGCATGCCAGGAATAATGCCAGCGGTACTCACTGTGACACGATATTTCGATAAACCATAAGCATGATCATCTAACATCAGTTTTAAAGCAGGAATGACATTATCTAAATTAAGCAGCGGTTCGCCCATGCCCATCATCACAACATTGGTTACTTGATGATCATGCGTGCCATTTTGTTGCGATAAATGTCGAATAGCAATAAACAGCTGACTGATAATTTCTGCAGTAGTTAAGTTGCGATTAAATCCTTGTTTGCCTGTTGAGCAAAAATCGCAATTTAACACGCAGCCGACTTGTGAAGAAATGCATAAGGTGCCGCGTGTTTTTTCTGGAATGAAAACCGTTTCGATGCAATTGCCATCATCTAATTTTAATAACCATTTGTAGGTATCATCACTCGCTTTTTTTGCATAAAGAATCGTTGGCAAGTGAATCTCAGCACATTCTGCTAATTGCTGTCTAAATGCTTTGCTTAGATTAGACATCAATGAAAAATCACTGACGCCGTAGAAATGAATCCATTTCAATAATTGCGTTGCGCGAAAATTTTTTTCGCCCATACGCAACATGAGATTTTCTAAAGCCGTTTTGTCGAGATTTAGTAAATTTATTTTTGTATTGGGCGAAGTAGAAGACATTTATGCTAATTCACTTTCTGCGACAAATGGCAAAATATCGGTCGCTGCAAAAAAGAAAGCAATCTCTTGTGCAGCAGTATCTGCTGCATCGGAACCATGCACTGCATTGTGATCGATGGAGCTTGCGAATCTTGCGCGAATCGTGCCAGGTGCGGCATCTTTGGGGTTGGTGGCACCCATGATTTGGCGATTGACAGCAATCGCATTTTCACCTTCTAACACTTGTACCAGCACAGGACCACTGCTCATAAAGCTTGCGAGTGCATCAAAAAAAGGCCGTTCTTTATGCACATCGTAGAAAGCTTGTGCTTGTTTTTTAGTAAGATGGCAGAACTTAGCTGCAGCAACACGTAAACCTGCTTTCTCAAAGCAGCTGATGATCTCACCGATAGCGCCTTTTGCTACGGCATCGGGTTTAATGATGGATAGGGTTCTTTCAATTGACATTTTTGTTTTTCCTCAATAAATGGGTGCGGGATTATAGCATGGGATTGTTGTGATAAGAAAAACTTAAGATATAAACAGGTATAATGCCGACACCCTGAATTCATTCGAGGCTAAGCAGTCAATATGAAAATACTTAAAACCTTTTTATTTTTTACCTTTATCGGCGCATTCTCCCTGCTTCTCGTTGCCTGTGCAACAGAGAGACCTGTCGGCAATGGTGTTGTTTTGCATATAACAAAAATTAGCAATCCTGATTCTCATCCTCACAGTGAAACAGCGACAGGTGCTGGTGTAGGCGCAGGAGGTGGGGCGGCGATTGGTGCGCTGGCGGGGACGACGGCTGGTGCGGCTGCAGCAGTAGGCACCTTTGGTCTTGGTTTGCCACTGATTCCTATTTTTGCTTTGCATGGCGCAATCGTAGGCGCAGCAATTGGTGGCGCAGGTGGTGCTGGTGTGGGATATGAGGCGGGAAAGGCAAAGCAAGGAATCGGCTTGTACCAGTTCACCGTGCGGTTAGACCAACCACCGCACACAGTGGTTGTAACAGAATTTATTCAACGGCCGATTCCGCTTTATTCACGTGTCACCGTGATTTTGCAGAATAATCAATTGGCAATTAAGCAGTAATTCTTTTGCCCCACGCTTTGGCTTTGCTGATGAGTGCTTCTGCATCGAGCGTCAGCAAAGTCCTATCGCGTAGCACAGGCTTGCCTTTTATCCATACATCGGTGATTTGCTCGCGTGAAGCAGCATAGACAATCTGCGATACAGGATGATAGACAGGTACGGTTTCAATAAATCCAGCTAAATTAATGGCAATGATATCGGCTTCTTTACCTGGTGTCAGTGAACCGGTTCGATCATCAATACGCAAGGCTTTGGCACCATTAATGGTTGCCATTTTCAATACCGTTTCTGCTGATAAGGCACACGCATCCATCGTGCCGAGTTTGCCAAGTAAGGCTGCAGTATGCATTTCACCAAGCATATCGAGATTATTATTACTCGCTGCGCCATCCGTACCTAAAGCGATATTGACGCCTGCATCTAATAACGATTGCACAGGGCAAATACCGCTGGCTAATTTCATATTAGATTCTGGACAATGCACGATATTCGGTTTCATTTCTTCGATAATTTCACGATCCCGCTGATCAATTTGCGTGACATGCATGGCAATTAAACGAGGAGATATCATGCCAATATCATGTAAGCGTTGCACCGCGCGTCGGTTGAAATGGGTCATTGAATAATCCACTTCTGTAGGCGATTCTTGCAAGTGAATATTAATTTGCAGATCGTATTTTTCAGCAAGCGCTTTTATTTTGCCTAAAGTGTCTATATCAACGGTATAAGTTGATTGTGGTGAAATAGTTGGTGTTATCAATGGATGCTGTTTATATTGCTCATAAAAAATAAGGGATTTTTCAAAACATTCAGGGATAGTGCGTGCCCATGCATTGGGCACATCCATAATATGCATGCCAATGAATCCGCGCATATGGGCTTCTTCTGCTGCTTTTGCTGTTTCTTCTAAAAAAAAGTACATATCATTAAAACAAGTGGTGCCACCACGGATCATCTCAGCCATTGCCAAACGCGACATGTCGTACACCAACTCAGATGATAGCCACTTACCTTCAGCAGGCCAGATGTAGCTGCGTAACCATGTCATCAGTTCTAAATCATCACCTAATCCTCGAAAGGCATTCATGGTCATGTGCGTGTGCGCATTGATAAAGCCAGGGAGGAGCGCATGATCGGCGAAATGGCGTTCTGTTGTCGCTTGATATTGTTTTTTGGCATCGGCTGTTGGCAAAATGCTTAAGATTTTCTCTTGATGAATTGCGATGGAATGATCATTTAATACTTGATTATTTTCTTCGCAGGTAATAATCCATTTAGCATGTAGGAGTTGGTCGATTTGAGTCATGGGTTGAGGTTCCAAGGCTTATTATAAATAGTCAGTTAACAAATGTTGTGCTGCTTCAGCTAAAAAAGCTGATCTTGTTTTGTGTTGAATAATGGCTGCTGAATCAATTGCATTCAACAAGCCCATATCAATGGTGATATTAATGCGTTGCGCTTTTCCTGTCGAAGCAACAGTAGTCATGGGTAAAGGAATACATCCTTTTGCATCGGGCAATTTCATTACTGCATCTAATGAATAGGGCCTGGGTAATGATTCACCGTCTTCGATCATCAGTTCAATGTGAGCAACTAACCCTTCTTTAGCATTTTTTCTAGCTTCCCCTAATGTATCTCCTGCTGATCCAAGCCCAGGGAAATCGGGAAAAAATACTGAATAGCCATCATCCGTTTTTTCAGCTAATCCGATATATTCAATGATCATAGTGTCCTCCTTTTAATTTGGCCTGTTTTAGTATGCTGTTTAAAAGTCCCTTCCCAAGCTGTTTTCTTGGATGTGGAACTGTGACAATGCCACTTTTCACAGGATGTTTGAAATGATGATGACTTCCAGTGACTCTGACTTCACACCAGCCATCTTTTTCGAGGTCTTTAATTATTTCTCGGCTGCTGTAAACTTTGCTCATCCTGCACCTTCTTCAACACATCATTAGTGTGTATATCATAACTGTTAGTAATGCAAATAGCAAACAGTTATCGACGGGTTACTTCGCTTTTTTCGTCTTAGCTTGCTTCTTCCGCGAGCTAAACCATTCATCGCCATAAGAAATAAAGATTTCCTCATCTTTTTTAATATCACGAGTGGCTTTAAAAGTTGCAACGCGTTTTGCCATGCTGAAGGTATACGTCGCATTCGGGTTGTCTTGGTGATTATAAATACTGCCATAGCCTAAAATGACACCATTTTTCTTTTTGATGTCAAAATACATGTTATCTAATTTTTTATCTTTCCCTTGCACAATAACAAAATAGCATTGTTCTATCCTCTCACCTTTTTTAATCTTTTTGCCAGCAAAAACGCCGTAGCCTTGAATTTTAGACTTTTTTACGTAAATGTTATTTTTATATAATATTGATGACATAACTTAGCCAATCTCCTTGCGCGGCAAGGCCGCATAAAAAATAAATAGGGTCATGATTGCAATCACAATAAAATCAATGCCAAATGGTAATATATTTTTACCATGCCCAAAACTGCCCAAATAAGAAATGATTGTCATGATAATGAAATAAGGCACAATCCACCAAGCGCTGCGCCAGTTTTCTTTTAATTTGGCTTTTGAATCTTGTAAAGAGCGAATCAAAAAGACAATTAAGCCAAACAATAATACTAGCATCATGCGGCTAACCGTTTGCCAGCCAGTCCAAAAGATGAGTAAATTGCAAATATAAAATGAAATGATGGTAATAATATAGGCAAAAGGAAGGCGAAAAGGGCGTGCGAGATGAGGTTCTCTATGTCGTAAAGCGATCAGCGAGATCGGGCCAATGATGTAGGAAATAATAAAGCAAGAAATAATAAAGCTAACCAGCGTTTGCCAGCCAGGGAAAGGTAAAAAAAGTAGCGAGCCCACAATATAATTTAAAATAATGCTACGCAGCGGTACTCTGGTTTTAGAGAGTTTCTTTAATGCGCGTGGTAAGAAACCAATATTGCTTAAGCCATAGACCACGCGTGCGGTTGAGGCCGTAAATACAAAGCCAGTGCCGAAGGGTGAGATGACAGCATCTGCATAAATAATAATTACAAACCAGCCTAAGCCCAACGCGCCCATAATGCCTGCAAAAGGCCCGTTACTGCCCACAAATTTTAGCTGACCCCAGCCTTTGAGCAAAGCGCTCGTGGGGATTGAGCCAATGAATGCCAGTTGTAGGAGCGCATAAATAATCGTACAAAAAAACATAGTGCCAATTAGTGCAAACGGAATATTGCGTTGTGGATTTTTAGTTTCGCCAGCTAATTGCAGGATGGTATTTGAACCCACAAAAGAATAAATAATTCCACCTAATGGCAATGCAGCAAGCAAACCATGCCAACCAAAAGGGGCAAATCCGCCCATGTTTTTTTGGTAAAAATGTGACGGTTGAAAATGAATACTTAATAAAATAATGATCGTTGCAACCGGTACGATTAATTTAATGATCGTCAAAATGCTATTGGAACGGCTAAAAAAATGCGCGCCATAATAATTCAACGCACACATGATTAACATGATAAAAGCAGCGGCCAGCGTCCCGGTATGCGTCAGTACAGGGGCATGATTCACAGTGTGCATAAGACTTGGAATATAGTTCGCCATGTACTGCAAAATGCCAAGTGTCTCGACTGGAGCGACAGTGACGCTTGACACCCATACCATCCAGCCGATGAGGAAGCTCATCAGTGCACCATGGCTTTGCTGCGCATATTGAATCATGCCGCCTGCAACGGGAAAGGTGCTACCCAGTTCTGCAAAAGTGAAGGCGATGATACTCATGAGTATGCCGCCGAGTATCCAGCTGACGACGGCTGCAGGGCCAGCCACTTGTGCCGCATACAGCGGGCCGAATAGCCAGCCAGAGCCGATTACACTGCTGATGCCGGCAAACAAGAGGCCAAAGGCGCCAATGGAGCGTTGTAGTTTCATGGCTTGCTTCCTTCGCTTGCGCGACTGAGCACGGTGACATCTTCACTGCTCAATTCCACGCATTGGCCGCGGTGTAATGTAGCAGGCAGTTGAATCGGCCCAAAGCGCACGCGCATCAAGCGGCTCACTGTGCAGTTGGCCGCCTCCCACAGTCGTCGTACTAGGCGATTGCGACCTTCGGTGACGGTAACGTGATACCAGTGATTGCTACCGGTGCCGCCGGCTGCAACCAGCGTATTAAATCGCGCCATACCATCCTCTAGCCGAATGCCAGTTTGCAAGCGTTTGAGCATGGCATCCGACACCTCGCCGCGTATGCGCACGGCATATTCGCGCTCGATCTGGCTGCTAGGATGCATCAGTTTGTTGGCGAGTTCACCATCATTGGTCAGGAGCAACAGGCCAGAGGTATTAAAATCGAGCCTGCCAATGCTAATCCAACGGCCAAGTCTGATGCGAGGTAGGTGGTCGAAGACGGTCGGGCGTTGTTCGGGATCGGACCGCGTACAGATCTCGCCTTCAGGTTTGTAGTAAGCAATCACGCGTGGCTGGGTGGTGCGTGCTTCAACCAACACCTCGCGTCCATCGACACGAATGCGATCGTGTGCTGTCATGCGGTCGCCGAGTTTTGCCATGCGGCCGTTGACAGTTACCCGTCCAGCTTCAATCCACGTTTCAAGTTGACGACGTGAGCCCAAGCCCGCATTGGCGAGCACTTTTTGTATTTTTTCACTCATGCTAATTCTGTTTCGGCTTCTTCTACGGGTTCTTCTATTTGCATTTCTTCAAGCGCGAGTTGCACTTGCAGCTGTGATTCTTGTGCTTCTAAATTTTTAAACTCGGCTAGTGTCGGCAAAGCGGTGAGAGATTGCAAGTTAAAATAATCAAGAAAGGCTTTAGTTGTGCCATAAATGGCTGGCTTCCCTGGTATGTCGCGGTAGCCTAACACCCGAATCCACTCGCGTTCCTGCAAGCTTTTGATGATGGCGGAATTGACTGTAACACCACGAATGGCCTCGATCTCTGCACGCGTAATCGGCTGTTTGTAGGCGATAATGCTGAGCGTTTCAAGAAACGCCCGCGAATAGCGCGTCGTCCGCTCAGTCCAAAGCTTACCAAGCCACGTACTTAATTCTGCTTTCGCTTGCAGTCGAAACCCACTGGCTACTTCAATGAGTTCGACCCCTCTGTCTTGATAGCGATTGCTGATAGCGATGAGTTCTCGTTGGATGTCGACAGCGGCTGGACGTTCGGTTTCATCGAACAAATTCTGTAAATCCATGATCTTCAATGGTTCGCCGGCTACGAGTAGAGCAGCTTCGATGATAATTTGTATTTTTTCTGGGGGCATGAGCGTCTCCGGGTTGTTGCACCTGCTAGTGTTTTATTTTTTCCCAATTCATGGCGCCGTGGTAAACACGTAGGATTTCAATGTAGATAAAGTATACAAAGTAGCAGATGGATTGGCGAGGACTTTGATCCGACCCTGAGGGACTATCAGGTTTATTTGTTTTCTTGTTGGGCAAATAAGGGTAAGTGTTAATCAGCAAGCGTTCTAACCCATTGTGCAAAAGCCTCTTGTGTCGCATCAAAAGACGCACGGCGTGGCGCAAAGATGGTGGTGGATGTCACAAGACCAGCATTTAGCGTATCCAAATATAATTTGGCAAGCGCCGGTCTATGATAGTGCCAAATTTCGGTTAGGTTCATATTTATACAAAATTACATAATAAAAGTATAATTATACATACAATAAATAATTAAGTATAGTAGGGACTATCAGGTTTATTTGTTTTTCATCGTAGGATGATTTGTTTGACTTGGCTCTTCTTTTCTAATTCGCTGAAATATATTTTCTAAATTTCTCTCGCTAATTGCATTTTCTGGATGGGTGATATCATTGAGCCTTAGTCCAAAAGTATAGCAATGATTAAATGGATTAAATAATTGCAAGGTAGATTTTTGATATAAACTATTTTTTATTAAATTAATGATTGCTTTTTTAAGATCAAGATGTTTTGACAATGGGAGTGTTTTGCCTGACAAATAAGACGTTAATACTTGCTTAGCAAGATTAAGTTCATTTTGATTTGCATTTGCTAATCTTTCAGCAATGGCTTCGCTTAACAATAAATCACAAGTTTCTTCAATCGTATTTGGGGAAAAAGTAAAAGAGCGATTATCTGATGATGAGAACAACCTTTGTTTGATTGGTGCTGTTGTTTCTGTCTTTTCTTGGTTAGGAGGTGATTTAGGCGTGCTAGCGTTTTGATCAGAGCTAATTGTGCAATCACTTAATGCTTGTAGCGAGGGCCATTTTGCTCTATTCACCTTATTGAGCTTAGATAGTAGGCTAAGAATCATATCAAGATGTTGCGGCTCAAATTGCCCTGCTAAGGTTACTGTGCGCCTGCATAATGCATCCAGCAGGGGTGACCAGTCTGGGTGATTCACATCCTTGAGCTTAGACAGCAGGTTGCAAACCATGCCAATTCCTTCGGGTTTAAACTGATCTGCTAAGTTTGTTGCCCGCTGGCGTAATGCATACAACAAGGGTCGCCATTCTAGGTTATTCACATCCTTGAGCTTAGACAGCAGGTTACAAACCAGAGCAATGTCTTTTGGTTTAAACCAATTTACTAAGTTTGTTGCCTGGTTGCGTAATACATCCAGCAGAGATGACCATTCTTGGTTGTTTACATTATTGATCTTGGACAGCACGTTGCAAATTAGGGCAACATGTTGTGGCTCAAACTTATGTTGCGGCTCAAGCTGCTTTGCTAAGGTTATTACGCGTTTGCCTAATGCTTCCAGCAGGGGTAGCCGGTTATTCACATCCTTGAGCTTGGACAGCAGGTTGCAAACCAGAGCAATGCCTTCAGGTTCAAACTGATTTGCTAAGTTTGTTGCCTGTTCGAGTAATGTATGCAACAGGGGCCGCCATTCTGATTCTGGACTATTCACATCCTTGAACTTAGACAGCAGGTTACAAATCAGCGCAATTTCTTCTGGTTTAAACTGATCTGCTAAGTTTGTTGCCTGCTGACGTAATGCTTTCAGCAGGGGTTGCCATTCTGGTTCTGGGTTATTCACATCCTTGAACTTAGACAGCAGATTGCAAATCATGGCAATATGTCGCGGTTCAAACTTATGTTGCGGCTCAGCTTGATTTATTAAGGTTATCGCCTGCTCGCGTAATGCATGCAGCAGGGATCGCCATTCTGATTTTGGGTTATTCACATCCTTGAACTTAGACAGCAGATTGCAAACCAGAGCAATTCCTTCTGGGTTGAACTGCTTTGCTAAGGTTATTGCGCGCTGGCTAAATGCTAGCAACAGGGGTCGCCATGCTGATTTTGGGTGATCTACATTGTTGAGCTTAGACAGCAGGTTGCAAACCATGGCAACATGTTGCGGCTCAAATTGATCTATTAAGGTTATCGCCCGCTTGCTTAATACTTGCAGCAGGGATAACCAGTTTTGGTTATTCACATCCTTGAGCCTAGACAGCAGATTGCAAATCATGGCAACATGTTGCGGCTCAAATTGATCTGCTAAGTTTGTTGCCTGCTGGCCTAATGTTTGCAGCAGGGATCGCCAGTCTTGGTGATTCACATCGTTTAGCTTAGACAGCAGGTTGCAAATCATGGCAACATGTTGTGGCTCAAATTTATGTTGTGGCTCAGGCTGCTTTGCTAAGGTTATTACGCGCTCGCCTAATGTTTTCAACAGGAGTCGCCATTCTGATTCTGGGCTATTCACATCGTTTAGTTTAGACAGCAGGTTGCAAACCATGGCAATATCTTGTGGCTGAAATCGATTGATTAAGGTTATCGCCTGATTGCCTAATGTTTGTAGCAGAGGTAGCCATTCTGAGTCATTCACATTGTTGAGCTTAGACAGCAGGTTGCAAACCATGCCAATATGTTGCGGCTCAAATTGATTTATTAAGGCTATCGCCTGCTCGCCTAATGCTTGCAGCAGGGGTAACCATTTTTGGTCATTCACATTATTGAACTTTGGCTTATCCACATCCTCGAACTTAGACAGCAGGTTGCAAATCATGGCAACATGTTGTGGCTCAAGCTGCTTTGCTAAGGTTATTACGCGCTTGCCTAATGCTTCCAGCAGCGGAAGCCAACCTGAGTCTGCGCGATTCACATCCTTGAGCTTAGACAGCAGGTTGCAAATCATGGCAACATGTTGTGGTTCAAATTGATTTATTAAGGTTATCGCCTGCTTGCGTAATGCTTGCAGCAGCGGGGGTAGCCATTCTGATTCTGGGTCATTCACAGCCTCGAGCTTAGACAGTAGGTTGCAAACCAGAGCAACATTTTGGGCATTAAACTGATCTATTATCGCTTTTGTACGCTCGCCTAATGCTTTTAGCAGGGGTCGCCATTCCTGATTATTTACATCCTCGATCTTAGAGAGTGCGTTGCAAGTCATAGCAACGTTTGTGTTATCAAAGGCTCCCACATCATTCCCTAAAATTTTTAGTCGCAGCTTCACAACACGATTTGTATTTATAGTTTTTGTTTTAGAAGTTATGTTAAAAACGAATGCGATTTCTTTTGAGGTTAATTCATTTTTCAGATTAATAGCGTGTTCCAATAATCCTTCAACTAATTCTTCAACATGTGGTGAATCAAGATTATTTTTTAGATCGAGATATTTTTTTTTTAATTCGTTGTTATGAAATAATGGCGGACGTTGGGATAAGTTTTGGCCTGATTTCATATGACACCTCTTTTTTTCTGCTATTGTATGTCGACAGCTGCCGGGCGTTTGGCTTCATCGCCTCTGCTAAACCGAAGTATATAGACTCGCAAAGTCGCTTGCTAGTTAAGATGAAGTTAACAAAGAGTAGCCTTGTATTCTTGGCAACCTAAACTTGAGAATCCCCTTGTTTTCCTTTACATTCTCCCTTTTCTTCGCATGTCGTTACCATGGCACATCTCCTCCGTTCTCAATCCGCTATCACTCCCACCCATCAAGGTGGCATTGTGACCATTGGCAACTTCGATGGCGTGCATAAAGGACACCAAGCGCTACTCGCTCAACTAACACAAGAGGCGAAAGCGCGAGGAGTGCCATCGACGGTTGTGACCTTTGAGCCACATCCGGTTGAGTTTTTTGCAGGTCATGCGCTTAAAGTGGCAAGGCTCACACGTTTGCGTGAGAAAATCACGGCACTTCGCGCCTGTGGGGTCGATCAAGTATTGGTGCTGCGTTTTAATGCTGACTTGGCAAAATTGTCGCCCGATCAATTTATTCAAAAAGTGATAGTGCGTTATTTAAAGCCAAATAAAATGATTGTTGGTGATGATTTTAGATTCGGTTATAAGCGTGAAGGGGATATTGAGACATTAACAGCACTGGGTAAGCAGCATGATTTTGCAGTTGAAGCCATGCCTACCTTCATCTTACAAGACGAGCGTGTTAGCAGCACACGTTTGCGAGCGGCGCTTGCTGTTGATGATCAAGCGCTCGTGCGGTCTTTGTTAGGCCGTGCTTACACGATGCAAGGTCGTGTGCAACATGGCAATCAACTGGGGCGAACGCTTGGCTTTCCGACAGCGAATATTGCGCTACACCGGCGTCTTTCACCTATTCGTGGTATTTATGTGGTTTATATGAATGGGATGGCAGGTGTGGCAAGCCTTGGGACTAGACCTGCAGTAAAAGGGACAACCATGCTGCTCGAAGTGCATCTGCTGGATTTTGCGGGGGATATTTACGGGCAGCCTGTCACCGTTGAATTTTGTAAGAAGCTGCGGGATGAGAGAGACTTTGCCCATTTAGCAGCATTGAAAGCACAAATTGCGCAAGATGTGCGCGACGCAAGAGACTATTTTGAGAGAACACTATCATGACTGATTACAAATCCACCTTAAACCTTCCTTACACCGATTTTCCAATGAAGGCCAATCTCGCTCAGCGCGAACCGCTCTGCTTGCAACGCTGGATAGAGCAGGATGTTTATGCGCAATTGCGTGCAGCACGCAAAGGTAAGCCTGTTTTCCGCTTTCTAGATGGTCCACCTTATGCTAATGGCCATCTGCATCTTGGTCATGCGGTGAATAAAATCCTGAAAGATATCGTTGTCAAAGCAAAAGGGCTAGACGGTTTAGACGTACCTTTTGTGCCGGGTTGGGATTGTCATGGATTGCCGGTTGAAATTAATGTCGAGAAAAAAGAAGGTAGACCCGGTGATCGCCTGACGCATGATGCGTTTCGCGCAGCCTGTCGTGCCTATGCGAATCATTATGTCGCCATTCAGAAAGATGAATTTAAGCGATTGGGGGTAATGGCCGATTGGCATCATCCTTATCTCACCATGGATTACACTTATGAGGCGAATATTATTCGCAGTCTGGCCAAGGTGCATGCTGCGCATCACTTAAAGCGTGGGCGCAAGCCGGTGCATTTTTGTTTAGATTGTCGTTCAGCGCTGGCTGAAGCCGAAGTTGAATATAAAGAAAAACAATCACAAGCCATCGATGTACGATTTCAAGCGGCTGATGTGGCAGAGGTGTTTGCACGTTTTGGCGTAACCGATAAAAAGGATTGGCAACCTGTGACCCTACCTGTTTGGACCACAACGCCTTGGACGTTGCCTGCCAATGAAGCCGTTGCGTTGAATCCAGCATTAACTTATGCCTTGATTGGTACGCCGGCTGAACGATGGATTGTCGCTAAAGACATGATTAGAGATGTCTTATTGCGTTGTAATTATTATGGTTATTATGAAATTGGTGAAGCGCAGGGCTCGGTGCTTGAGGGTATCTTGATGACCCATCCGCTTTACCCCGACCGACAGGTGCCTATTATCATGAGCAATCATGTGGTGGTAGGCGAAGGGACAGCGGCAGTGCATGTTGCCCCTGCACATGGACCTGAAGACTATGCTTTGCTGCAATATTATGCGTTACCGTTTCGTCAGTATGTCAATCAAAAAGGCTGTTACACGGAAGAAGTGCCTTTATTCGCGGGTTTGTCCATACGGGAAGCCAATGAGCCGATTATCAATGCCTTAAAAGAAGATAAGAAGTTGCTGAGTCAAGCGACCCTGACGCATAGCTACCCGCATTGCTGGCGCCATCACACACCGCTCATCATGCTTGCGACACCGCAATGGTTTATTGATCTCGCAGGTCCAGTACGAGAAAAGGCATTGCAAGTTGCAGCGCATGAGGTGACGTGGCATCCGAAGTGGGGTAAGGCACGAATGCAAGGCTTGATTGAGAGTCGCCCAGATTGGTGTCTCTCGCGTCAGCGCACTTGGGGGGTGCCGATGCCACTTTTTGTGCATCAAGACACCGGCGAATTACATCCCAATACCGCAGCGCTGATGGAAAAAGTGGCTAAACAAGTCGAGCAATTTGGCGTCGATGTTTGGTACCAGACTTCTGTAGAAGACTGGTTGGGTGCTGATGCGGCTCAATATGAAAAAATACAGGATGTACTGGATGTCTGGTTTGATTCAGGGGTGGCTCACGCCTGCCTACAAGAATCTACTACTGATTTGGTGCTTGAAGGCTCCGATCAATATCGTGCTTGGTTTCAGTCACTGCTGTTGTCTTCAGTGGCGATGGGCGATGGTGCACCTTTCAAGATTGCGCTGGCGCATGGTTTTGTCGTGGATGCGAACGGTCACAAAATGTCAAAATCATTGGGCAATGTGATCGCGCCCGATGAAATTACTAAAACCTTAGGGGCTGACATCTTGCGCTTGTGGGTGGCCTCGATTGATTATCGTGATGAAATTGCCGCAGGCAAAGATGCGTTCAATACCACGACAGAAACTTATCGTCGTATTCGTAATACCCTGCGCTTTTTGTTAGCGAATTTGCATGGCTTTGATCCTCTCCAACATCTTGTGCCAGCGCATGAGATGCTTGCGCTAGATCGAGTGATTGTTGAAAAAGCACGCGTGTTACAAGCCGAGCTCATTGAAGCATACCAAGCGTATCAATTTCATATTGTCGTGCAAAAAATCCATCATTTTTGTTTAGATGATCTGGGGCGATTTTATTTAGATATCATCAAAGATCGCCAATACACCATGCAGACTAATAGTCTCGGCAGGCGCTCAGCGCAAACAGCGCTTTATCATATTGCGCATGCTTTTGCGCGATGGATGATGCCGATTTTGAGTTTTACCACAGAAGAATTGTGGGATTACTTACCGGGTAAGCAAGAATCGTCTGTGTTACTGACAACATGGTATGACGGTTTAGCTGCATTGCCAGCTGATGCGTTATTTAATGTGGCGTATGTTGAGAAACTGCAAACGGTGCGTGATGCCGTGAATAAAGCTATCGAAGGCTTGCGTGCGGCGGGCGTATTGGGATCGTCATTAGAAGCGGCTATTTGGCTTTATTGTGCGCCGGATCTTTATGCGTTACTGCAAGCGTTGGGTGATGAATTACATTTTGCGTTTATTGCGTCGAAAGCAACGCTTGCGCATTTACAGGAAGCACCAGCGGATGCCATGGTGACTGATGTGGCTCACTTGAAATTAAAAGTTGAAGCCATTGATGCTGCCAAATGCGAACGCTGCTGGCATCGCGTGCCTGATGTCGGCGCATTAGCTGATTATCCGGGTATTTGTGGCCGTTGTGTTGAGAATATCGCAGGAACGGGCGAGGTGAGACGTTATGTATAGTCGAATCCGTGCTAAAAATGGGCTGTGGTGGTTGTGGATTAGCGTGCTGATTCTGCTGATTGATCGCTATAGCAAAATCTGGGCGATGACGCATCTCCTCATATTAACGCCGCTCTCGATCTTGCCTGTGCTGAATTTAACGCTTGCGCATAATACAGGTGCAGCGTTTGGCTTTTTGCATTCTTTTCTGGGTTGGCAAAATATTTTCTTAGGCACGCTTGCTTGTGTCATTAGCATTGTGATTGTGATTAATCTCGCGAGACTTTCTATTAAATCCTATTGGTTGAATATTGCCCTTTGTCTGATTTTAGCTGGTGCAATCGGTAATGTGTGGGATCGGGTGTTGTATGGTTTTGTGATTGATTTTATCAGCTTGCACTATCACACTTGGTATTTTGCGATTTTCAATGTCGCAGATAGTGCGATTACAGTTGGTGCCATTATGCTTTTTTGGACTTGGTTGCGGCGGTAATTATTTGGTTCAGAAGAAAATAAAGACATCTTAATTGCCTTTATTAACGCTATTGATAGGCTTTCTATTCTAGACATTAAAGCAACCGATGAGAGAGGTCGACAATACAATATCGAAATGCAAATCACTGACCAGGTTTATTACAATCAACGTGCTTTGTACTATTGGTCAAAGCTTTATGCCAGTCAGTTACAAATGGGAGATGACTTTGATAATTTAAAAAAACCATCAGCATTAACGTGCTTAATTTCGATTATCTTGACGAAGAGCCCCGTTACCATAATGTGTTTAAAGTATTAAATATTGTGTCTCATAAAAGTTATTTTGAAGATTTCGAGCTTCATTTTATAGAATTAAATAAGTTTAATGATGGCAAAAGTCCTATTAAGACAGCGCTTGAGCGTTGGATAACTTTTTTAAAGAAAGCGCATCGTTACGATGGTATTGCTTTGCCTAGTGAATTAAGTATAGAACCGGCGATTGAAAAAGCTTTTCATAGCTTGAGTGTTTTATCGCTTGATAAAGAAGAGCGAGAGATTAATGAAGTGCGGCGGTAATTACTTTTTCATTTTCTTCATTGAAGGTGTTCCTGATAAGTCCTGTGATATAGAAGAGTTTGTTTCGTCGAAGGTTCTCTTCTTACAAGGTTTTTGTCAGTCATGAGTGATGGATTTTTTTCTATTAGAAGCGCTACGACCTCAAATGCTTTCTGTCATGAATTATAGCAGTGTTTTCTTAAATTAAACTGATTTGTGCTGATTCAGAAAGATCTCTTTGTTTATATTATTTTGTATGATATTGGTTTCTGGGTGATCAATATTCGCTGGAGGAAATAAACTATACTTGGATGTGGATAGCGTATTTGTCTCATCATCTGGAGTAATTTCCGGGTGCTTTCGCTTTTGGTCGTTTATTGCAAGATCGTGATACTTATTTAGACGATTAACAATAGCGGTATGCTTTTTCTGTGTAGCAATATCTAATGGTGTCCGTCCCTTGTTATCTTTCACATTGATGCCGTAAAGGTAGGTATGGTTTCCTTTGCTATTTTTACTAGATATTTCTAGTAGAAGATTAAATATTCTAATATTTCCTTTTGCTGCAGCTATGTGGATTGGTAATTGTCCATTGTTGTCTTTGATGTTAAGACAATCACTAGGAAGGTTTTTACTTTTTCTTGTTAGCAGATAAGATGCCTCCCAGTGGCCATTTGCTATAGCGACATGAACAGCTGTGCGCCCATTATGGTCTTTGTGGGTCATCAAAGCTGTGCCGCAGCTTTTTCCTTGGTTAAGCCAGCGATTTTCATTGATGAGAAATGTAATGAACGTGTGATGATTAACTTTTGCAGCTAGATGGAGCACTGTTTCGTCATGCTTGGTGCGTGGAAAATGAATGAGATTTTTTTTAGGTTTAATTTTGAGTTGATCATGCTCTAGATGCTTTTCAATAATATTTACAGGCTGTAGATATAGCACAGCAGAATGGAGCTTGGTTTTTCCTGTGTCATCGTAATCATTCTCATCTCGTTTTGTCGAGGGACTGATTGTTTGCGCATAAAGCTCATTATCAGTGTCACTCGGGCCCATTGGTCGCAGTGTGTACTGCTCCATCTCTTCTAGTTTTTCACGTGCTTCTTGCAGTTGTTTTCTTAGATTTTCTCCTTGTATTTTCAGTTTTTTTCCTTCTTCCTCTTCATCTTTTATTTGTTTTTTCAGGTTTTCCAGATCTACCAGTTCCTTCAGCTCTTCTAGTGAAAGATCGCGCAACATGATGTGCCCCTCGTTTTTTGTGTTGTGGAGATTATAATGGTCTTTACTTAACCAAACCTGAATAGGCAGAGGGGTGCGAGCTTGATTTTCGCAAAACCACCCCTATCTATTCCTTTATATTATTGAAAAGGCGGGAAGCGCATGAGTAACGATCAGAACGACAACAAGGGTGACAAAGACAAATTTTCCTACTGCTCCTTTTGTGGCAGAAACCAGCATCAAGTGCGCAAGCTCATCGCTGGTCCCGCGGTTTTCATTTGTAATGAATGCATTGTGCTTTGTAATAACGTCATGAACAGTGACAAGTCCAGTATCGAACAAACAGCAGCAGCGACCGCAGCAACGGTTGCGGCTGTGCTGCCGCGCTTGCCGGTGCCAACGGAGATCTGTACGACACTCGATGAGTATGTGATTGGCCAAACGCAGGCTAAACGAGTGCTCTCTGTTGCGGTCTATAACCACTACAAACGCCTCCGTCATACCGATAAAAATGAGGTCGAGCTCAACAAAAGTAATATTTTGCTGATTGGGCCGACGGGAAGTGGCAAGACCTTGCTCGCTGAAACCCTCGCGCGCTTGCTCAATGTGCCATTTGTGATTGCAGATGCGACAACGCTGACAGAAGCGGGGTATGTCGGTGAAGATGTTGAGAGTGTTATCCAAAAGCTCCTGCAGCGTTGTGGCTATGATGTCAATAAAGCGCAGATGGGGATTGTCTACATTGATGAGATTGATAAGATTTCACGCAAATCTGAAAATCCATCTATCACGCGCGATGTGTCTGGTGAAGGTGTGCAGCAGGCGCTGTTAAAGCTAATCGAAGGTACTGTTGCTTCCGTGCCACCACAAGGCGGCAGGAAGCATCCGCAGCAGGAATTGCTGCAGGTGGATACACGTAACATCTTGTTTATTTGTGGCGGGGCGTTTGCTGGGCTTGAAAAAGTGATTCGTGCGCGCTCTGAGAAGTCGGGTATTGGTTTTGCGGCAGAAATTCGTGGTAAACAAGAAGTGAAAGCCTTAACGGAGATCTTGCGTGATGTGGAGCCAGAAGATTTAGTGAAATTTGGCTTAATCCCAGAACTCATCGGCCGCTTACCCGTATCAGCTACGTTGGATGAGCTGGATAAAGACGCGTTGGTACGTATTTTAACTGAGCCCAAAAATGCCCTGACCAAGCAATATCAGAAATTATTCCAAATGGAAGGCGTGACGCTCGAGTTTGATGATGCTGCGCTGGCACTCATTGCGGAACGTTGTGTTGAGAAGAAAACAGGTGCACGTGGGCTGCGTTCGATTCTTGAAAAAGTCTTACTGGATACGATGTTTGAATTACCCTCTTTATCTCATGTGACCAAAGTGGTGATTGATGAAGGCGTTATTAAAGGTGAACATAAACCCTTGGTTATTTATGATGAAGCATTGCGAGGAGCTGCCTAAATGTCAGACAATACCGACAATACTAACAATACCAACAATACCAGTTTGAGCAGTTGTAACACGGTACCCATGGTACCGGCTTCGTAGAGATTCGTCTCACTCAGCTTTTCATCGGTCGTGTCTTTTTGCAAGGCCATCATCACTTGCTTATCCGTCGCCATGACCAATTCCAGCGCCTTAATCGAGCGCTCGCGGCCGACATATAAAGGCACGATCATGTGGGGATAAACAACAACATCCCGTAAAGGGAGGACGGGTACGCTCAAACTCCCCGATGGCACGGTGAAAGTACTGGTTGAAGGTGTGCATCGCGCGAAGATTATTCGCTATGTCCCTAGTGATGAATACTTTTTAGCTGATGTCGCGGTATCGGAAGATATGCCAGTGGTTGAAAAAGATGTCGAGATTATTGTGCGTTCGCTTAAATCGCAGTTTGAGCAATACATCAAATTAAATCGCCGCATCCCGACTGAAATTATGACTTCGATTTTGGCGATCACCGATCCCAGCCGATTGGGCGATACCATTGCCGCTCACGTCAATATTAAA
>Ga0207129_1070_pt2 | contig 22877 bp, 19 predicted proteins | sample Alteio_BWMinHeat_15_FD_153517 | JGI IMG/M metagenome (GOLD analysis project Ga0207129, IMG submission 153517) | Enriched cells from forest soil in Barre Woods Harvard Forest LTER site, Petersham, Massachusetts, United States -... | ecosystem: Environmental > Terrestrial > Soil > Temperate forest >... | reverse complement strand
TTCACATCCGGAGGGTGGCTCCCCCCTGATATTGATCTCTTTGTTAGCTTATCCCACACCCGCCACGTTTAGACGTGCTGGGCGTCAACTTCCGCTGCGCACGGCATCCACAATCTGGCGAATTGAGTCGATCACCAGTTGCGGCTGCTCCTTGTGTATCTCGTGGCCACTGTCCGTCTTGGTGATGTGCTTTGCGTTTGGCACAAGCTGGGCGAGGCGATCCTGCGCCTTTTTCTGTGCGGCATCGGTGACATACCCGAAGTCAGGCGGAACGTCACTCGGCAGCTTACCTGCCGCAATCATTGATCGGAACTGAGGACCCCAGGGCCGGTCCGCGGACAATACTACCAGAGGAACTGAACGCAGCAGCGGAGCGGCGCGAACTTGGCCGAAACTGCGATCAACGTCGATTCTTTCAAGAGCGGGATATAGGACTAGGTCCTCTCGTACGTCCCCCTCGATCAGCTTTCGCTGGATCGGCCACTGCTCCGGCGTTTCCGCATCTTGAAGCCCTTCGGAAAGAGCGTCGACGAGGACGAGGCCACACACGTCCTTCGGATAGCTGCCCGCATATAGCCTGACGATCAGACCGCCATAAGAGTGCCCGACAAGCACGTAGGGCCCCGGCTCACCAGCGGCGCTTAGAAGGGCATGCAAATCAGCGACTGCATCCCCCGCCGTGGTCGGCTGCAATACTGGATCGCTGCGGCTCGGCTTCTCATCCACCGGCGTTCCCGGCCGGTCGTAAGCACAAACCCGCGTGAACTTCGCGACCTCAGAAAACACCGCCGGAGCGGACTTATCGGCAAGGTTCCAATCATCGGCAGAAGCCCTGAGGCCGCCTACCAGCACTACGCTGGGCGAGCCTGTGCCGCGACACTCTAAGTACATCTTGCGACCGCCGCCAATGTCGAGCAGTCCGGCAAAGTCTTTGCTTACCGCAGCGTGGAGTGCCGGATCAAGCGCTGTGACAAGTGGAACAAGAAATAGTAAGACATGAGCATAGCGGAACATAGCGCTACCTAACGGCCTCATGGTGGCCTGTTGCAAGCCTCCGCCGAGTTCGAGGACGATTCGAAGTCACTTCGCAGTTCGTCAGCGCAGAGTCCAAACCGGGAACTGATCCCCTACGTTCAGACCGGATCCCGGTAATAGGATGAGATCCAGCCGGCCATCCTTCAGTGAGCCGCTGTAGGGTTTGATCTCTCCAAACGCGAGCGTGTTGAACGATCCACGGTATTTCGTGCTGATCTGGACGATCACTTGGTAGTGATTATCCTGTTTTTCGACTGCGGCTGATCAGTACGACACTGCATTACTCCGGCTCGCTGGAATCGAGGACGAAGGACGACGAGGACGATCCTCTGAGCCTCGGAATAAATCTCTAAGAATGACTACCTCTGCCGGTCTCCGTCGCCCGCGCCATATTACCAAAAACCTCTTCAAGCGTCCTCATCACAAACTCCCCCACCCCAGGCTCGTTATTCGGGCCGGCGACGTTCAGCACCTTTACGCTGTGGTCTTGAATGAAAGCTTTCAGTTTATCGGGAGCCTCCTTGTCTCGAGCGCAAAGATGCAAGTTAGGTTTCTTGTGCTTCGGCGTAAACTCCATCGTTTTCTTTGATCCGCCAGTCAACTTCGGTTCAATCGAAAACAAAACGGTAGCCTCACTATCACGCACATTCCATTCGGTCCGCTCAAGGTAGGAAGCCGAGGTGTTTCTTTCAGCGGTTACTTTGGATCAATCGGCCCATCTTCTGCCTTCCGACCTTTGGACACCCTCCGCCGCAGGGCACGTTGTGCGCTAATGCCCAATCCAGCGCGGCCCAGTCCACGCCGGTTTGTCCGCCGGAAACGATCGTGATTAGGGAGCCGGAGTGATGGAGAGGCGGAGTGTTGGGGTATTGGCTTTTCTTCATGGTGAAGGGCTTAACGGATTGCCTGGGGAGGATCAGCCTTCTATTGTAAATCGAGGGTGCTTAAGGCGTGGCTTTGCCTGTGAGGGTTATCCTAACTTTCAAAGCTGACTCCTGCATCTGCCGGTTCTGGCCCGTTTGATGGGAGAAACAGTGTCAGGTCTTCAAGGCCGGGTTTCTTGATGATCGGAAACCTGTCATCCTTATAAATCTCCAATTCAAATAGTGTCCCTACGACAACATGGAGGAGGATTCTCACAAACGGACCAACGAGGGGTTCTGTATCCACATCTGAGTACCGGGCCTCTACTGGTACCCGAACGTTAACCGGGGCGATGACTGTCGAATTGACTCGTAACAGAATACTGCCCTCCTCATCAATCGTCTTGGCTTCTGCACTATCTAATTGGATTCGCAGTTCATTCCTAACCTGAAAATTAGGTTGCGAGTAATCGCCTCGCGCTCCGCCTTGCTGAGTATCCCGGCAAATGGCGTAGCTTGCCGGAGCCTGGTCCCCTCCTCACCCGAGTCAACCAATAGGCTCAGCACTTGTTCAAAACCGTCCCGCTCGATTACCTCCAGCCACTCTCGATACGCATCCCGGGTTGAAATACTGACGCGTTCGTCCGACAACATGCCTCGTAAGCGATCACGCACCTTTTCCAGCAATTTCGGATCCGAACGCAGCTTCTCTGCAATCGCCACGTGGAACGCCAAAGACCTTCGATCTAGAAAGGAATGATCCACTTCGCATAAATTAATGCGGCTCCATCATCATGCCAGCTAATCCCCGTGATGTCTGTCAGGCACTTTCAGAATGGCCGATTTTTACCAAATCCATTCAAGTAGAACGAGCCGACGAAACTCTCCCTGAACTGGCCCAATGCCGGTCCAATAAAATGAAGGTGGAGCGTCGGTCTCTGATTCATGCGAGTTTAATCTCAAAAACCCGGTCACCGGACTCTCTCCGGGCGCCACGCGACCGACGCTCGATAGCTACGCAGAAGATTGAGGCGGAAAGTTTCAGGACGGCCTCTAGTTTTCATCCTACGGGCGGCTGTGTGGTCCGGCGCGCACACCAGATCCTAAAACAGCTTATCTGGTTAGGAGCGCACGGACTACCTGGTCGAGCGAGCCGCTGCATGATCCAACTTTGGATACATTAGCGGCCCTCCTCATGACAGTCGGCCTCCGCATATTTCACAGTACTTTTTAAGGCCCGTGGGGGCCGTCTTCTCTCGCCGCTGTAGGCCCAATTGGAGAATAATTCGATGCCCACGCGTACAAAAGTTTTTTTGCTGTGACCCTCACTGCCAGGCACCACCCCCGGGAAGATTCCGTATTACGTCGGCCGGTTCGGAAACCGGGAGGTGTTACGACTTCCGCATAGCCTGGCAATAGTGCAGCTAAACGACGGCCCCGGTTTTTATTTCTACTATTTGGATAGCAATGGCAAAGATCAGACCGATGCCTACCACGACACAACTGAATAGGCGAAGCGCCAGACGGATCTCGAATTCAATGTTAAGGATTCAGATTAGGAGAGACGTTAGCTCCATCTCCCAGCATATTACGGCCGAGAACAGAGCCCAAAATATTACCGAAGTAGGTGATATTGCAGAGGTGGCCACCCCCTCCGATCCTCTTAAGAAGGCTCTTCAGGGGTGGCACCCCTTTTGCCTGTGGCACCTCTAGCTCGTCGAAGATAGTTAATTAAATTGCGGCCTCACCGGTTTCGCCCGTCCGAATCCGGACGGCTTGGTCGATGGCAGAAACGAAAATTTTCCCGTCGCCGATTTCGCCGGTTCTTCCTGCGGTGACGATGGCTTCTATCGCGCTCTCAGCAACAGCGTCGGCGACAACAACGATAATCATTACTTTGGGAATAAATTCCACCGTGTACTCACTCCCGCGATAAATCTCTGTGTGTCCTTTCTGTCGGCCGAAGCCTTTGACATCGATTGTAGTTAATCCCTGTATACCGATTTCCACCAAGGCTTCCCTTACGTCATCAAGTCGAAACGGTTTAACAATCGCTTCAATTTTTTTCATCGTGGGCAGGTGTATGTGGATTTAGCGACCAACGTAGAAACAAGATTTCAGTCGATGTATGCTTCCTCTCCGTGTTCTGAGACATCGAGGCCAGCGGTTTCAACTTCGGCCGTTGGCCGCAGACCAATGATTGCTTTCAACGCGAGACCAATTAGAAGTGTTGCGATGGTTGACAGAGCTAGAGTCAGAATCACCGCAAAGATTTGAGATCTAAAAAGAGAGGCTAACAGCTCGTCCTTGAGATTGCCATTAGCCTCTTTTGTCGCCAGTAGCCCGGTCAGCAAGGCTCCTAAAGTGCCGCCCACGGCATGGACGCCGAACGTATCCAAAGCATCATCATATTTCAGAGCTCGCTTTAGAACCGAGACGGCAAGGTAAGGGATGGCGCCGGCCAAAATTCCGATAATCACGGCGCCCGTGGCGTTAACAAATCCACAGGCCGGAGTAATCACGACTAAACCTGCGACCGCGCCGGAGCAATATCCTAGAACGCTTGCTTTCCCTCGAAAGATTTTTTCGATCGTGGCCCAGGTAAAAGCTGCGATGGCCGTGGCCAGGGTAGTCGTCATAAAGGCATTCGCGGCGATGCCATCGGCGGCGACCGCACTGCCTGCGTTAAAGCCATACCAACCGACCCAGAGCATACCAGTGCCAATCATGCAGAGCACCATGCTATGGGGTGGCATCGGATCTTTATTAAATCCGAGCCGGGGGCCAAGGATCAGACACAAAATTAGTGCACTCCAGCCTGAGGTCATGTGGACAACCGTGCCACCGGCAAAATCAATAGCCTTGATCCCGGCGGTTGGGTTCCAAATCCCGTTCATGAATCCGCTGATTCCCCAAACCATGTGCGCCATCGGGAAATAGACAAGGAACATCCAGGCGCCGATAAAAATTAAAAGTGCGGTGTATTTCATCCGCTCTGCAATCGCACCGATGATCAGCGCCGGGGTGATGATTGCAAACATCAGTTGGTACATGGCGTAGACATTTTGCGATACCCAATAGGAGTAGTCCGTGTTGGGAGCCGAGCTAACTCCACTCAAGAAAAAGTATTCAGATCCGCCAAAGAAAGGATTGTTAAAGCTTTTTCCGAAAACCAAACTGTATCCGAATCCCCACCAGAGTATCGTGACGAGTCCGGTAATGCCTAGGCATTGAGCAAGGACCGAGAGCACATTCTTTTTGCGCACTAAGCCGCCGTAGAAAAGCGCCAGCCCAGGTAAGGTCATGAACAAGACCAAAGCCGAGCTCGTCATCATCCAAGCGTTATGACCGGGCCCGGATACGCCGACCGAAGGGGTGGTAAGATCTTTGGGAATGTTGCCTTGCCTATCTTTAAGGGGAGCGGTTGGATCAGCGTTGTTAAGGTACGCTTCGAGACCGGCAAGTCGTTGTTCTAACGAAGGAGAGACTGATGCCTCAGGGCTTGCCGCTGGCGATGGAGTCGGACTGACTTCTTGAGCAACAAGAGATTGACCTTCGAGGAAGGCGCAGGCGCAGGTTAAGGAAAGGAGAAAGGTAATTACCCTTATTTTGGGACGCCTGCGGATCGGAGACGAGAACAGACTGGTAGCGGTGGGATCAAGCATTGGTGTTCCGGAAGCGACTCGAAGAAAAGAAGTGTGCATCTACTTTCCACGTATTGAACCAGGCTAAAGCAGCGAACATGCCAGAGGGCGGCGGCTTCTTACTCTTTTGAAGTTATCCATCTCATCTCCGCCCCTGAAATCCGCCAACCGCCGATTTGTAGTGTTATCCGCTACATGCCTATAGCGCCAGCAATGACAACGAATTATCCGGTCTGTCGTTTTTTTTGACCGAGGGCGTTAGCGATATCGGTATTATTTTGCCGATTCGCATCCATTGACGGCCCTTCTTGCCAGCGGTAAGTCCGCAAGGTGGATCGTCTCCATACCTTCCTAAAAAGGCAGCCTCAGATTTTCTTTCACCTGGAGATCGCTCTGCTTTTCGGGGCGATCGGTTTGATCGACTATGTCACCGGGTATGAGATCGCGATTTATCCGTTCTACGGGATACCGATTCTGTTAATGGTCTGGTTTGGGAACGTCCGGGCGGCAATCGCGATCTCAGTCGCAAGCGCGGTTACCTGGTGGGCGATTGATATCGCTGACGGACACGTTTACGGCAGCGAATGGTTCAGGGCTTGGGATGCGATTGCTAAGCTGATCTTTTTTGTCCTGGTCCTACTGACGGCGTGGAGCGTCCGGAGGCAGCGAGACGAAGCCAGGGAACGGATCGAGCTGTTAGAACATTCTCAGCGGCTTGAAGATGAGATTATCAATATCAGTGAGAATGAACAGCAGCGGATCGGTCGGGATCTTCACGATGGGGTATGCCAATATTTGGCTGCAATCGGATTTACCGCTTCCATGTTCAAGCAGGAACTTGAGAAACGGTCCAAGAGCGATGCGCTTCGTATGGAAGATATCGTGTTCCATCTTCGGGATGCAGCGGCCCGAGTTCGACAGCTGGCACGCGGCCTTTCGCCTGTGGATTGCGATGAAGGAGGGTTAGAATTAGCTTTTGACGAGCTGGCCATGAGCACGACTAAACTAACCGGAATAACCTGTAGCTTCATCAGTTCCGGTCCAGTTCCAAAATTAACGAACGCAACTGCGGTGCATTTATTTCGGATCGGACAAGAGGCGGTTAGTAACGCGGTCAATCATGGCAAAGCCAAAAATATTGTGATTGCACTAGACATCTCTGAGGATGGTTACTCGTTAAGGATTAGCGATGACGGAATCGGCTTTGTTCCGCCCGGCATCAGCAAAGATGGCATGGGGCTTGGAAGCATGCGATATCGAGCTCGAGTAATGCGGGGAACCTTAGAGATCCAAGCGACCTCGCCAAGCGGTACGGTGGTTATTTGCACGGTACCAGACAATGCCTGGGCGGAACAACAACCAGAAACGGTTTAGTCATGAGCGCTAAAGCGAGGGTCGTAGTAGTCGACGATCACCCCCTTTTTCGCGAGCGATTGTGTCAGCTGATCAATAATGAGCTGGCCCTGGAAATCTCTGGAGAAGCGGAGACTGCGCAGGAAGCTCTGGAGATGATCCGAGAGACGCGCCCTGACATGGCGATTGTCGATATCACGCTGAAGACGTCGAGCGGCTTGGAATTGATCAAGAGCATTAAAGCGCTTTCGATCGGGGTTCCGGTGTTAGTTTTGTCGATGCACGACGAAGCGCTCTACGCTGAGCGAGCAATGCGAGCAGGGGCCAGCGGTTATATCACAAAAAATCAAGAAGCACCCCAGATATTAGAGGCAGTTAAAACGGTGCTGGCTGGAAAGATTTATCTTTCAGTGGAAATGACTTCGTCTCTTTTAAAAGGCTTCACCGCAACTGGTAGTCGAAATGCGTCTAACCCCATAGAACGGTTGAGTGATCGCGAGTTACAGATCTTGAGTTTGATTGGGCGAGGTCGATCAACCAGAGATATCGCTAAATTGTTAAATCTGGGAATCGCTACGGTTGATACCTATCGCGCGAGGATCAAAGACAAGATGAATTTTCGCAACGCCACCGATCTGTTGCATTTCGCTATCCGATGGGTCAGCGAGAGGGAATAGCATTGTCCTGAGAAGTCAAAACTGGACGTTCACCTGGCGCTGAAACGAATTCCAAATGTGGGCCCATCATTTTGGCATATCGGACGCCCATCATTAACAGTCTCATTTTTGGTGAGTAGGACAGATCAGCGGCAAGCGCGTCTTCGCGTGTGACGACGCCTGCAAGGATGATTTTTGTAGGATCCTGGGTGTCGAGGACCCGAATTTCAATCACGTTGATTTCCGGCAACCCCTGGAAAGTTCTGCGGATCGCAAGGTCGGTATCTGCAACGGCTTGCTCAAAATACGCCTCAACTTGGCGGTAGGGAGGGAGGTCGCGATCCCACGGGTGAATCGGTCTGGCGTGCCACTCCAGTTGTAGCTGGCCAGAGAGCTTGTGCAGAACCAATCTATCGTTAACAACGCCCCCGCGGGGCCGGAGTGTAAGTGACCTGTTCACAAGGGACCGAATCCCCCGTCGCATCAGCGAAGGAATTAATGTTTTCATCAGCAGGCGACAAAAAGATCGGAATCCAGTGAATCAGCCACAACGATAATTGCGATCGTGATCCAGCCTTCTTTCAAGCCGCTCTTGGCTTGCAGGAAAATCATAGGTGCCAAACCCCTGAAGGATCGCATCACTTCTTCTCAGCTGCCTCAGGAGGCGACAGCGATAAAAGTGGAGTAGCACTGGTACCCTCAAGTAAAGTCTGCGGTAACGCGCCATTCCATCGATCTGCTCTTGCGAGATCAATCACGAGCGGACTCGTTTTGAGGATTTCAGCATTCATCCGAAGCACCGATGCACGGGATTCACCCTCAAGCCGTATTCCTTCGGCCTTACCCTGGGCGCTCAAAATCGATGCTTGACGCTCGGCATCTGCTAATTTGAGTTTCGCCGCAGCCTCGCCGTTCGCCCGCTCGACGGCTTGCTGAGCTTCGAATTTGATCCGATTTACGGTATTCTCGGCAGCCACCGCCTCGTTCTTTGCCTTGACGGCAGCTTCAACCGAGGCTCGGAAACTGTCGGAGTAGACGATGCCCGAGATCTGAAAATCCACGACTTCTATTCGGTACAGGCTCCCGAGATCACTGGCTAGAAGAGACTTGAGAGAGTTAACAATTTGCTCGCGGTTTTCACTGATTCGAGTGGTATTCTCTCGTGCAAAAATCTTTGCGGTTCGATCAGCGACGATTCGCTCGAAATTTTCTGTGATATCGAAATTACCTGGGCGGCCAACCTCATAGAGAAGCGGAAGAACCGCTACCGGAGGAATGCGATAAGTAAGACCGACCGTCACGGCGATTGGCTGATTATCCACTGTGTTAACAACGAGCTTGTCCAGCTTGAAAGTGTCTAGAGACACCTGTAACCGGTCAACCTGGTCGATAAGCGGCATTTTGAAATGCAGGCCAGGCCCGAGAGGTTTCGCGGTTATGACTTCACCGAGACGCCTGACACCTGCCATCTCCGTGGGTTCAACAACGAAGTACGAGTCGAAGGCGAATATACCAATCAAGATCAATCCGATAACGGCAATAATCAGGCCGATCAGATGGGATGGGCGGATCCTCGGCGGCCCCTGACGCTGCAGAATAAATTCTGGTGATGTTCTATCGCTCATTTAAAACCTATTTCGAGAATCCGTAGCGTTTGCAGGGTTCCCAACTGACTTCTAAGCACATTGACGAACTTCTCACCGGCTAGTCCGCCAAACGCAGCGGATGCATTGGCCGGCAAGATTTTGCCGATCTCGTTACGAATGCCTACGGCATCGCGTTTCGTATCGTCGGCCCATTTGGGCGCGACTCGCTCCAGCGAAAGTCGGCGTTTTGCAAAGTGATATCAGGATCAAGTCCCGACTCGGAAGCCATCATTAAATCTCCAAAACAGTCTTACTGCTGCCTACTTGGCTTTCTCTACAGACGTAGCTCTAGCCGGACGCATGCCAGGCTCAGTAATAATCGAATACAATATCATCCCGTCCGAGGGAGCCTCGGTCTGCAGTACGTTAGGCGAACCAAAAATGTAGTGTGGTCACTTGCGATCTGCGAGGCGCTCGGGATAGAAACCTCGCAAACCGCGACGACGGTTGAAGGGTTGTAAATCAGACTGCCATAGTTCCCCGCGTCGTGGGAAGATCCAGGCCCAGCGAGGTGTCTCCAGACCGCGCAAGACAAAACGCGGCGTTCTGATAGCCGGGCAAGAAAAAGGTTCTCAACATTCCTGCACGATCAAAATCAAATACGCCGCTCTAACGGTTTTCATCAGGGGAATCGTCTGCGTCACTATGATAGGATTCGGTTGGCTGCTGTTTGTTTTCTTGAAGTCGAGGGGACTACCTACTGAGCGGTACTTATGTGTGGGGTTTAAACAGAGCGTTACTACCCGCGAAGTGCCGTTAAAATGTCAGGACAACTTTGCCGGCGCCTTTCCCCGATTCAAGGTGACGGGGCGCCTCCACGACATCTACGGCAGGAAACGTCTTTCCCACAAATGCTCGATATTTCTTAGCAGCAGCGAGTGCGATAACTTCATCGTGGTCCTTCCTTCAACGTTCGGGCGCCTCTAGGAAGATGTTGAATCCAAGGATCCTCGACGCACTCCTGACAAGGTGGAGCGAACTGATGGTCAACGTTGGGCCGGCGCCGGAACCAAGATGAACCAAACGGCCAAACTTGCTCACTGCCGAAAACGCCTGGCCCCTGAATTCGCCCCCGATCGGATCGAGCACCAGGTTGACACCTCTGCACCTTCGGTCAGTTTCTGCACCGCTTCGGCAAACGGCCCGTCCGACAGCCACGAACACCAAAAATTAATTTCAGAGCTCCCTCCGCAGCCGCTTCGTGTTTGGTGACCTGCGTCTAAGGTAAGGCGCACTTACCAATCAATGGGACCAACGTCCCATAGATAAATTTTCATGAACTTGGCAGGCTGTCCCCATACGGGCTGCGATCGCCAGAAGAAGTTGGGCCTAGAAGTGTAGACGGCTGTTGAGTAACGGTGGTCGCCGCACCTTGCCTTCCCCAGAATCTATGAACCCCCGATCCTATTGGGCACAGGCGATTATCATCGCCTTTGTTCTTGGCGTTTCCAGTTGCGAGAAGAAGACTGAACATGCGGAGGCTCCCCCGGCTCCGGAGGTTTTAGTCACTGACGTCGTCAAAGCCGATGTCCCGATCGTGCAGCAATGGGTCGGCACGTTGAACGGATCGGACAATGCCGATATCCGGGCGCGAGTGACTGGCTACCTGCAAAAGCGGAACTACCAGGAGGGGAGCTTCGTAAAAGAGGGTGACATGCTGTTTGAGATCGATCCTCGGCCGTTCGAAGCCTCCGTGGCTCAGGCAAAAAGCGACTTAGCCCAGGCGCAGGCTATTCAGGCCGCGACGGAGGCTCAATTCGAGCGAAACGAAGAGCTTTTCAATAAGAAAGTCATTTCAGTCCAGGAATATGAAAATACTAGGCAGCTGAACCTAGCTAACGTTGCCAAGGTGGAGGCCTCGCAGGCTGCACTAGAAACCGCCCAGCTGAACCTGGGGTTCACCAAAATCGTAGCGCCGTTCGACGGTATTGCGGGCATCTCTCAGGCTCAGATCGGTGACTTAGTCGGACCCTCTGGTTCCACTTCCACGCTAACCACCGAATCAAAAATTGACCCGATTCGACTCTATTTTCCCATCAGCGAACGCGAATATAGAGAGCACTCAGACCTGCTCCGGGATGCGATGAACAAGCCGGAATCCGAGCGTCAAGCAACCATTGAAATGCTGTTTGCTGATGGGACGGTTTATCCGCAAAAAGGGACGTTTTCGTTCGTCAATCGCCAAGTTGATCCGACCACCGGCACCATCCTGGTTGCCGCCAATTTTCCGAATCCGGACCGTACCTTGCGGCCGGGACAATTCGCGGTTGCAAGGGCCGCTATCGAAAACATTCCCGGCGCTTTAATTGTGCCCGAACGAGCGTTAGTGGACCTGCAGGGAAACTATCAGCTCGGAGTCTTGGGTGCGGATAACAAAGCGGACATTCGGGCGGTCAAGATCGGGCCTCGTTATAACCGGAACGTGGTGGTCATCGAAGGACTCAAGGAAGGCGAGAAGGTGATCGTCGAGGGAATGCAGAAGGTGCGACCAGGAATGGTCCTCACGGCTAAGCCTTATGAGGAGCCGAAGGCAGATACGGCTGATTCTCGAAGGCTGCCACCGGAACCGAAACCACCAACCAGCTAGAGTCCGGGGCAACGCGATGGCAAAATTCTTCATTAATCGGCCGATCGTCGCGATGGTGATTTCAATCATCATGACCATCGCCGGAGTGGTGGCGTTTCTCGGTCTACCGGTCGCCCAGTATCCAAACATCGTGCCGCCGGAGATGCAGGTTAACACGACCTACGTGGGAGCGGATGCGCTTACGGTCGAGCAGTCAGTAGCAACCCCGATCGAGCAACAAATGAGCGGCGTGGACAACATGAACTACATGTATTCCACCAACGCAAATAACGGGGCGATGCGTTTAGTAGTGAATTTTAATGTGGCTACCGATCCCAACACGGATCAGGTGCTCACGCAGATGCGGCAGTCGCAAGCCGAATCGCAATTACCTTCCGACGTCCGTAACTATGGAGTCACCGTAGTCAAATCCACCTCGGCGCCACTGATGGTGGTTACCTTGACCTCACCCGGCGGGCTGTACGACTCAGTTTTTCTCGCCAACTACGCGTACATCAACCTGGTTGATGCCATGACCCGGGTTCCGGGTATTGCGAGTGTCACTGTTTTTGGCGCAGGTCAATATGCGACCCGGATCTGGGTAGATCCGAACAAATTGGCCAGTCTCAATATCACGGTGCCTGAAATCGTAGCTGCGATTAACGCGCAGAACACCGTGAATCCGGCGGGGCAGATCGGAGCGGAACCGATTCCTCCGGGGCAGCCTTTTACGAATACGGTGAGAGCGCAGGGCCGCCTGGTTACCGAAGAGGATTTCGCGAACATCGTCCTGCGGGCAAATGTGAGCGGCGCTTACGTTCGGATCAAGGACGTCGCCCGGGTTGAACTCGGCGCTCAGACCTATGCGCAGAACAGCCGGGTCAATGGTAAACCAGCGGCGGTATTAGGTCTCTACCAATTGCCTGGAACTAACGCCATTAAGGCCGTGGAAGGCGTTCGGAAGCTAATGGAAGAGCTGAAACAGCGCTTTCCGGCCGGGCTAGAGTACGATGTCGCACTTGATACAACCGCCGCTGTCACAGAGGGCATTCACGACATTTATAAGACCTTGGTCGAGGCCATGATTCTTGTGATTGTCGTCGTCTTCATCTTTTTGCAGGGCTGGCGAGCCACCTTGATTCCGTTGCTGGCGGTACCGGTCTCTTTGGTTGGGACGTTCATGGTTTTTCCCCTGCTCGGCTTCTCGGTTAACACGCTGTCGTTGCTAGGCCTCGTCTTAGCGATCGGCTTGGTCGTGGATGATGCCATCGTGGTGGTCGAAGCGGTTGAACATCACATCGAACATGGTCTGTCTCCGAAGGATGCGACGTTGAAAGCGATGCAGGAAGTCTCGGGCCCAGTGATTGCTATCGCCTTGATCTTGGCCGCTGTCTTTATTCCGACGGCTTTCGTGCCGGGAATTACTGGACGCCTCTATCAGCAGTTCGCGCTGACCATCGCGATATCGGTTATTATCTCCGCATTTAACGCTTTAACTCTTAGTCCGGCTCTGTCCGCTCTACTTTTGCGACCGAGGAAGGAATCTCGGGGACCTCTCGGTTTCTTCTTCAGAGGTTTCAATAGCGGCTTTTTAAAAGCAACCCACGGATACGTCAGCGTGTGCAGAATGTTAATCCGGCGAAGCATCGTGTCAGTGCTTCTGCTCGCGCTGGTCTTGGTTGGGACCGGATGGCTCGGCAAGCGAATCCCCGTCGGCTTTTTACCTGACGAGGACCAAGGCTATCTCTATGCGAATCTTTCTCTGCCCGATGCCGCTTCGCTCGAGCGAACGGACAACGCGGCAAAGCAGGTCGAAAAAATTCTATTGAATATTCCGGGCGTGGAAAAAGTAACCACCGTCTCCGGTTACAGCCTGCTAAGCAGCGTTACCAGCACCTACAATGCGTTTTTCTTCGTAACGCTCCACGAATGGAAGAAGCGTAAGGATCCGGAAGAACATATTGGACATATCATCGCCTCGGCGAATCGAGCTTTGACGGGGTTAGTGGAGGGACGTGCGTTCGTGTTTCCGCCCCCGGCGATTCCAGGAATCGGCACCTCCGGCGGTGTCACCTTTATGCTGGAAGATCGCTCCGGCCAAGATGTCCCTTACTTAGCCCAGCAAACGAAAATTTTCATCGAAGAGGCAGCAAAACGGCCCGAAATCGCCAGAGTCACTACGACCTTTATTCCGGCCGTACCTCAGGTATACGCGCACGTCGATCGAGACAAAGTATTAAAGCAAGGAGTCGAGCTTTCTAACGTCTATAAGACCCTGCAGACCTTCATGGGTGGCTTGTTTGTTAACTATTTCAACAGGTTCGGGCGGCAATGGCAGGTATACGTACAGGCAGAAGGGACCTATCGAACGGACGCGGACAATATCGGGCAATTCTTCGTGAAGAACACGAATGGAAATCCGGTCCCGATGTCCGCCTTTGTTAACATGGAACCAGCCTATGGCCCAGAGTTTACTCAGCGCTACAACTTGTACCGATGCACGCAACTGAACGTCACGCCTAAGCCAGGATTTACTTCGCTGCAGGCGATGAAAGCGCTGGAGGAAGTTTTTGCCGCCAAGATGCCCAAAACGATGGGGTACGACTACTTGGGTATGTCGTATCAGGAGAAAGTCGCACAACAAGGTGTGTCACCGAGCGTGATTTTTGGCCTCTCGCTGCTATTCGTCTTTTTGATCTTGGCTGCTCAGTATGAAAGCTGGGCCTTGCCCATCAGCGTCTTGATCTGCACTCCAATTGCGGTGTTTGGGGCATTCGTGGCTCTGATGGGACGACAGTTAGACAACAACGTTTATGCGCAGATCGGATTGGTCATGTTAATCGGGTTGGCGGCAAAAAATGCCATTCTGATCGTTGAATTCGCCCGGGCGGAGCTCGAAAAAGGCAAGCCGCTCATCGAGGCCGCTTTGGAAGGAGCGCGTCTGCGCCTCCGCCCGATTCTAATGACTTCATTCGCGTTCATATTGGGTTGCGTCCCGCTTTGGCTGGCCGAAGGCGCAGGAGCAGTCTCACGTCAAGTCATCGGGACAGCCGTGATCGGTGGTATGTTGGCTGCCTCATTCATCGCGATCTTTGTGATTCCGGCGATGTTCTATCTGGTCGAGAAGTTCTCTGGCCGAAAAGGAAAGAAGGCGGCGGGACCCCCCGAGATCGAAACGGTGACGCCAGGTCCTCCCGCCAAAGCAACCGAGACCTAGGAGTTAGGATTCACCTGAAGCTCGTCGTCATCCGTGGAGCGCTGCCTCGCTTGCGAGGCCGTGGTGAACAAAGGTAATCCGTGTCGCACGCATAACCGTTATGTAGCGCTCTGTTGCGTGAAAAGGCCGCCTAATCACCTCAGGAAATGCCTGGTCAAACGGCGTTACAAAGCGCAGGTAGTGCCCGAGGTTTCATTCATCATCTGGCTCTGTTCACCACGGCCTCGCAAGCGAGGCAGCGCTCCACGGGAACTCCCCCACTCCCGGCCGCGCGCCCTGACCTGTCATGAAAGATGAGTTTCGGACGAATCCTCTCGCTGGCACCTAAGGGCAATAGCAAAGGCACGAGCCGTCTCTTAAGTTCGCTGGTAGTTTCATCGAGACCACCTGACATGCCCAGAACGACCACCAACTCTCTGCCGACACGTTTTGTGCTTGTCGCGACCGGCGCTCTGCTGCTGGCAGTTTCTCCGGCCTTTGCTAACACCGACTTTAATGGGAATTGGGAGCTTGATCTTCGCGCCTCCAGTTCTCCGGATGCGGTCTTAAAGCGTCTGGGAGCTTCCTGGGTAGAACGTCAGTTTGGGGGCTCACTCAAGCTACAAGCGACTTACAGCCAGACTCCTCATTTGCTAACCGTCCATCTTCGAGGCCTTGGGTTTCGGAGGACCGACAAGCTGCCTATAAATAATAAGCTTCAGTCGCAAGAAGACTCACTTCCAGGACGATACACGATTCATACTTTTTGGTCCGGCAATGGAGCACAGCTGGTGGCTGCCGTTTCACTTCACACTAAGGACGGGCGCGACGCCCAGGTCACCATTGTGCGCGAACTCTCAGATGGAGGGAAAACGCTGATACTGAGGGGAACGTTGAAAGTAGTCAATGAACCGGAAACATGGACGCTCCGGCGCGTTTGGCGAAAGCGTACATCCTGATTTAGTGGGACTTCGGCGAGCGAGTCGAGCCGGCGAGGATCCCGAATTTTGGCCTGGGTTTGGAAACACAAACCTCGGACCGCGTTGCAATGAGCGCCGAATTCCGCGACAGCAAAACAGCTGCTAGCAAGGATACGCACCGCTGGTGGCTTTTCACCGCATGCGTGTTAGTCAGCCTCACTAACGAAATGAGCACGGCGGTCACGAACCTTTCTCTGGGCCCAATGCGGCGCGACCTGGATACATCTACGGCCGTCATGCAAATGGCTGTCACCCTTGGCAAGCTGATGCTCGGCGCCTTCATGCTCGCCGGCGGCGTTGCGGGTGACGTCTACGGCCGGCGTCGTGTACTCGTGCTCGGAGCCCTCGGCATGGTTGGCGCTTCCTTACTGGCAGCGGCTGCGCAGACGGGTGGAATGCTCCTCGTAGCACGCACCCTTGATGGATTGGCCAGCGCTGCCGTCGCGCCGATGGCTCTCGCCCTAATCACGAGCACCTTTAGCCAAGCAGAACAAGCACGCGTCATCGGCCTCTTCCTCGGATTTTCCGGACTCGGTGCGGCGCTCGGACCGCTTGGTGCAGGCTTAGTGGTCCAGGCGCAGGGTTGGCGTGCTGGCTTTCTATTGCCTGCGGTAGTGGCCGCTCTGGGAGGCTTGGGGGTGTTTGTGTTTGCCTCCGGGGGCGATGCAAAAGTTGAAGGCAGACGGCTCGATGGCATCGGCGCGCTCACTTGTGCCGCCGGTCTGCTCGGACTGGTGTTCGGGATCATTCAAATCAACCACATCGGCTTACTACACCCGCGCGTGCTGGAATCCCTCGCCGTTGGCATCGGAGCCTTGCTCGCTTTTGTCTGGTGGGAACGCCGGGCTAAGGATCCACTGCTGGATGTCACCCTCTTCCGAAATCGCACCCTCTTCGTGGCCATCACGGCCGGATTGCTGGCTGCACTGGTCATCGGCGGTGCCGTCTTGCCGCTGCTCTATTTCCTGAAAACGGTGCAAAAGGTGAGCTCCATCGCAGCAATTCTGCAGCTCATCCCGCTGATGTTTTCCGCCGCGGCCTTCGCCCCCGTGGTGGGAGAGCTCACGCCAAAAATCGGACCGAGAAGGGTCATTGCGGGAGGCTTAGCGCTTATGGCTGTAGGTAGTGGCTTGCTGGCTTTTCTGTCTCCGGAAACGCCATACTGGCAACTGCTGCCGGCGCTCATCCTGTTGGGTGCCGGTGACATCGCTGTTATAACGCCGGTAGCCGACGTCATCCTCAGTGCTGTTCCGCGGGAGCGGACTGGCAGCGCCGCGGCGGTAAACGGAGCAGCAATGCAAATTGGCGGTGCTCTTGGAACGGCGGCGTTGACCAGCGTGCTGATCGCTGTCGGGCGCGCGGCATATTACCAACTTCTGGAACCGAGCGGGCTGTCACGGCCGGAGATTGCCGCCGCGACGGAAGCTTTGCGCCACTCCGTTCTCGAGGGGGCAGACACCGCCGGCCTAGGTATCCCTGAGATGGTGCGTACCCAACTTGTCGATGCCTACCGGCACGCTTTCTCGATTGGCGCCGGAGCAGTATTCACCTGCTCCGCCCTTCTTTGCTTCCTTTGTGCGGTGCTCGTTTGGCTCGGGTTAAAGAAAATAAGTCAAAAGGCTTAGTCGCCTTCTGCCATCGGGGATTCTATTAGAGTCAGGCCGTGTTCCGGTTTCGGAGAGTTGGAACAAGTCTTTCAGCCTATGTGCGGTCATGCGCAGACCTTTAGCAGTCATTGTTAGTGAGGAAGCGAGCAGACGACTCAAGCGTGTTCCGGCGGCCGAAGTGGGATTCGACCTCAATCCATCCCCAGTTCCATGTATAAATTTTCTGGGTGTGGCAACCAGACCTCACAATTTTTAGGAAACTTAATCTAGTTCGAAGTGTTTCACTGAGTGAGGTTTGTGTGTAGAACAAAAATTTCTGCAAGCCTCCGCTTTCGGCGCGTCGAGTTGCAGCTGAAAAGCTACGCTCGATCGCTTAAGTATGCTGTAGTTGGTCGATAAGCTCTTAGAAGAACCGTGTTGGCCGGACTTCAGCGGAAAGAAAACGCCCCCCACTCAACGAACAAACCGGATCTTAATTATGATGAGACACATTCTGGTTTTAGCTGCGATCACCGGATTTATTGGTCAATCCAGCATTTTCGCAGCTGACCCGACACCAGCACCGAGCCCTGCGAAGGCAGCGGTTACCAAAACTGCCTCCCCGTCGCCATCCCCGAAGAAAACGCGTCGTCGCACGCGTGTGGAAACACGTAGAGAAGCGCGGAAAGGACCATCGGCTTCGCCTAGCCCAGGAGCGAAGGCTTCACCTAGTCCGAAACAGTAAGGCTTATTTCGCGATCTGCCGGCAGTGCCCTTTTCGACGTTGTCGCGAACGACGCGCGCTGTCTTCGGCGCGAGGTCAGTGTCTTGAGAAGCCCGCGAGCTTTCTCACTCGTGGGCTCGCGGCCAGCTGTTCGGTGGCCAGATGCTGGGATAGGCGATAATTTTAGGTAGCTTTGGTATTGAGATGAACCAACAGGGCCACAAACACTCGGCTAAAGCTAAAGGTTTGACGACTCGGAACGACTAGTCCTAAGACCTGGACCAAAAGCGACTAACGTCGGCGACATCGGCGTTAATAGGACTCGTGTTCTGATCCTCACAGCTACGCCTACTGCTACTTCGGACACCAATCGGTAATGCGATCGGATATCCCAAATGGTGGAGATTTGTGAGAAATGCAGGCTAGCCCATGGCCCCAAAGTCTCATGGCAGCGCTGTAGCGCGATTAGTAGTTTTTTGTATTAGTAGGCGCTGGTTTCCGTCGACATGGAACGCTTTTCTCATCGTCACCGGTCGATGGAGGGCGATGAAAATGAGCGTTAGGCGAAGCGAAATTGACGTTTCCAAGCCTGGTGAGCACTGAATAGCAACCAATAGAAGGCTATCAATGAAACATATACTTACCGGACTTAGTCTTGTCAGCGCCGGGGCGCTTGTAGCCCTGGCAGTCGGCTGCGCCACCCCCACCGCGAACGAGGAGAATATGCTAATCGCAGAGGGCTTTAAGACCATCACGCCGAAGACGACCGCTGAGCAGCAGAAGCTGCAAGCCCTTCCGTCCGGGCATCTGGCCCAGATTACCGAAGACGGCCAGACCTTCTACGTCTTTCCCGACGCGGCCAATAACCGGGCCTTCGTCGGCGAGCCGGATCAGTACCAAGCCCTCGTAAATTACCGCCTCTCCCAGCATCTGGCCGCCGAACAGCTGGCGACGAGCCCGGCCTACGCGGACCCTTCGCTAGGTTGGGATACCTGGAACGGCTGGCCCGGTACCTACGGCCACCAGCGACGGGTCGCGCGGCGGGCCACGCGGCGGGGTTATTACGGCTATTAGGCCGATTATTACGGACCAGACAGCTAACCAGTTTTCAGAACTTCTGTAAGCTTTCGAATGGCAATTCTGGACATGCGCGAGAAGGCCGATGTGAGCGTCAATGTCAATGCCGCAGCCTATTTCTTGGGAAATGAGGATACCGCAGCTGACACATCAGAACTAAATAGATAGGCCATAGCAGCCGGCCGAAGCTCGGCAGCTTAGCAGAAGTTCACACTTAATAGTTAAGGCGTCCGAAGACCAAGCTGTGGGATTAAGGTGGTTAAGACACCGTCAAGAGTGGTCCATAATACGGACTCGTTCCGTTCAGCGCCGGAATCGCCGGCGTATCAAATGGTAGACAAGCAGCAGGATAACGGCCCCTATCAGTGATGGGATAAAGCCAACCGGCCGCAAGCTGTCGGGATTGCCGGAAGTCCAGCCCAGGAGTGTTCCGAGGTAGAAGGCAACAAAAGAACCAGCAACGCCGATCGCAATCGTCACCAGACATCCACCCGGCTCCTTGCCGGGAACGATGAGCTTTGCGATTGCTCCTACAATCAGCCCAATTATCAAAACGTAAAGGAGGCCGAACATGAACAAACTCCCGTATTTTGAAGTTGCATTGAGACGTACCAAGAAAGTGTAAACAACCAGCGCCGAAAATTGAAGAGGAAAATTTTTGTTAACTCGCCTTTATGCTGACTCGCTGGAATTTTGGCGCATTCGACGGCGGTATTGATGGCGATGAAAAACAAGATGGGTCTCAGCCTCGGAATTGCTGTGGGATCGAGTTTGCAGATCGGACTCTTTGTCGCCCCGGCGCTCATCTTTTTCTCCTATCTTTTTGGCCAGCCGATGGATCTGGAATTTACATTGCCCCGAGGTCGTGGCGGTCATTGGATCCCGCGCATACGGGACCGCTACCGAGGTGCTTACCGCAGCTCCTCTTCAAGCGCTGGCAGTTCGACCTTCAAAAATCACCACCGAGCGTGGCTGCACGTGCCACACCGAGGTTAGAACCGGACGCTGGTCTTTTTGTGGAAGAACGCCGGTAGTTACTGTATCGGCCGTATCGAGAACCGGAAACCATTCTCGGCCTGCTAACGGCGGAAGGGAAGCGTCAGCTATCGCATCGGTCATATTAAGGATCACGTGAAGGTCTGATTCATTTGCTGTCAAACCGGCAATGGTAAAAGCGAGGAACTGGCAATTACCATCGTGCCAAGCCGGTTCGTTGAGCCTTACCCCGTGCCAGACGATATCCGGGATATTCCGGCTGGGTATCAGTCTACCAGTGTAGAAAGCATTGCTCGTCAAGTTCGGATGGCGCCGTCGCAGTGCGATCATACCGCGAACGAACTCAAGCATGTCTCGTTCTGTCTCAACCAACCTCCAATCAAACCAGGAAAGCTCGTTATTCTGACACCAAGTGTTGTTGTTCCCACGTTGGGTTCGCAGAACTTCGTCGCCCGCCAGCAACATAGGGACGCCCCGACTGATCATCAAAATCGCGATGGAATTTTTCGCCTGTCGCCGGCGAAGTGCCATGACCTCCGGGTCATCGGTTTCTCCTTCAGCCCCGCAATTCCAGCTCACGTTATCGTTGGTGCCGTCCCGGTTATCCTCACCGTTAGCCTCATTGTGTTTGCAGTTATAGCTCACCAAATCACGAAGTGTGAAACCATCGTGGCAGGTAATGAAGTTAATGCTGTTTTCTGGTAGCCGGCCGTCATCAGCATACAAATCGCTGCTGCCGCCGATGCAGGTCGCAACTTGGCCGATGATGCCCCGGTCACCGCGCAGGAACCGGCGGATCACGTCGCGATAACGACCGTTCCATTCGGTCCAAGAGAGTCCGGGAAAGGCTCCGACGTGATAGAGGCCGCTGGCGTCCCAAGCCTCCGCAATGACTGGGAATCGGGCGAGCGGGCGCGAAAGCGCGATGTCCCACGGTAAGGCTGGGTTCGACAGTGGGGTACCGTCTTCGCCGCGCACAAATACACTGGCCAGATCGAACCGGAAACCGTCCACCCCCATCTGCTCAACCCACCACTCAAGACAGTTAACAATAAAGCGAGTTACCATCGGGTGGTTACAATTGATGGTGTTACCGCAGCCAGAATAATCCAGGTAGCGGCGGCGATCAGCCGGATCGAGAATATAGAACACCTCATTGGCCAACCCCTTGAAGTTGATGACAGGTCCAGTTGCGCCGCCCTCCGCAGTATGATTAAAGACGACATCAAGAATAACTCGGATACCTGCTCCGTGTAGAGCCTCTACCAGTTGTCGAAACTCGCTTTCATGGGCCCCCTGGTCGGCTTTCACGCAATAATGTGGATGCGGACTATAGAAGCTATGTGGGCTGTATCCCCAGTAGTTGCGAAGATTTCGAGCCTGCACCGCTGGCGGCACGTCCTGATCGTCAAAAGCCATGACCGGCAACAATTCAACATGCGTCACACCGAGTTCCTGAAGATAAGGGATCTTCTCTACTAGTCCGAGAAAGGTGCCGGGATATTGGACTCCGGACGAGGGATGTTGCGTAAATCCGCCGACGTGAAGCTCGTAGATCACGGCGCCACTCAGGCTCGGCGGACGTGGTGATAATCGGGAAGTAAACTCTGCATCAGCAGGGACCATTGCCCGCAGTGAATTGCCCGCACGGCCTGGATGGCTGATCGCCTCTTGACGATTCCAAACCGCATCCGTCACTGCTCGAGCCCAAGGGTCTACCACCTCTTTCCCATCGACGCGCCAAGTGTAAAACCTACCACACTGTAGTCCTACAACCAAAACGTGCCAAAAAAAATAAGTCCGATTAGTATTCGGATCGAGATTGACAATCTGAAGCGGTTCGGCGCTGTCAACCGTTCGATAGAGTAACAGTTCGACCCTCTGGGCGTTTCTGCTGAACACTGAAAAGTTAATCCCCTCCGCGGTCCAGGTTGCCCCGGGCATGAACCGCGTACCGGAACGTGTGGGATACATTTTCAAGTGGAATTTGAGCGCCAGGAGTACCGTGCGCAAAGGTGCTACAGTTGATAATCAGTTTCGCAGCGAAGCAGAGCAGGAGCAAAACGTCGCTTGGTTTTCCTCTACCAAAATCTGCTCTGGCGACCGCCGGATGGAAATGGGACCAAGGTCCGATATCCATTTTCGGCACGATCGGTAGGCTTACAAAGCGAATCCCGGTAAACGGTAGGGATGAGCTCCTGCTCATCAGTCCTTGATCGATTTAGCATGCCGATCCCGCGTTAACCACGGATGAGCAGGAGCTCGTCCCTACCGTTTACGAATTTAGCGACTCAAATGAGCAACGACTCCCACGAACTACCCGAACTCTCCCGCAGCCGCGGTCTTCGCACTGGGCTGAGTGTGGCAGATATCAAACAATCCTTTCTCGATAATCTATTCTATCAGCTTAATCGTGTGCCGGCGTTCGCCACGAAACACGATCTTTACGCGGCTCTGGCCATCACCATACGCGATCGCGTATTTCATTCGAGCGTACAGACCCTAGAACATTATGCGGAACGCAGGCCTCGGGAAGTAAGGTGTGATTTGTATAA
>Ga0207129_1020_pt1 | contig 23063 bp, 19 predicted proteins | sample Alteio_BWMinHeat_15_FD_153517 | JGI IMG/M metagenome (GOLD analysis project Ga0207129, IMG submission 153517) | Enriched cells from forest soil in Barre Woods Harvard Forest LTER site, Petersham, Massachusetts, United States -... | ecosystem: Environmental > Terrestrial > Soil > Temperate forest >... | reverse complement strand
CAAATCAAATCGCGAAAGTGGCTATGGCCGATATGATTACATGATCCTTTCGCATCTCAAAGACAAGCCGACGATTGTATTTGAGTTTAAGCAAATAAATTTGCCGAAGAAAAAATCAGCGAAAGAAATTAAAATGATTCTGGAGAAATCTGCAAAAGAAGCCCTGCAACAAATTGACTCGCATGTGTATTTGGCAGAAGCAAGGCAGCATGGTGCGGGGGATATCTTGAAGATCGGACTTGCGTTTAGTGGCAAGCGATTCTCGCTTGTGGATAAGCGAGAGGTAATTGTCCAAAAATGAACCCAGTGTGCTTAAGGGTTTCTTAAGGTAAGATCTGTAATATACGCTACTTTGAAAAATATAATGAGAAGAGAGCAGTATGTTACCAAATCGTCCAGCACCCTATTATGAAGATAACTATACTCCGTTACATTTCACTGCTGCAGCTGGCGATCTTGATGCGTTGAAGGTTTTCTTAGCTTTGGGCCATAACATTAATGCAGTGACAATGAACTCAGGTAATACGCCGTTACATGAAGCTGTTAAAGAAAGCAAAGTTGATGTTAAAAGCCGCATTGATGTTATTGAGTATCTTTTGACGTGCGAAAATATTGATCCCACAATTCAGAATGACATGGGTGAGACGCTGCTACATTTTGCTGCTGCAAGTGGGGATGTTGGTATGCTAGCAGTTCTTTTAGTGCGATCTGATATTACTAAACTGCTCAGTAGTCAGGACAAGGATGGTAATACGCCGCTACATAAAGCTGTGGAAGAGCAACATGCTGAAGCAGTGAAGCTGATTTTGGAGAAGATGAAGGATAGCAGTATAGATCCCAATACTAAAAACAACAGTAGCAAAACACCACTGCATGTTGCTGCAGCAAGGAAGCATGTTGCTATAATGCAATCGCTCTTAGAGCATCCAGATATTAAACTTGATGAAACAGATAATAAGGGCAACATGGCGCTACACGTCGCTGTGATGGGTTCATATCATTATTATTGGGATTCGCTAAGTGAAACAAAGGATCAAAAAAATAGTATTGCTGCAGTAAAACTTCTTTTGGATAGCATGGAGAAAAAAAATATTAATCTTAATTTGAAAAATAAGTCGGGCAAAACACCGTTGTATATTGCTTTTGAATATTTTGACAGTAGGGACATGCTCAAGCTTCTTTTAGAATATGAAAATATTGATCCTAATATCATTTGCGGCAAAAAAGGCAATACATTGCTGCATAAAGCTATAAGAAGATATACAAATATGCGCTCGGATATGAGTAAAGAGCAGCTTCAAAAAAAATATGAATATGAAATAGTAGAGCTGCTTTTAAAGCATGGAAAAATAGACCCGAATGTCAGAAACGTTCAAGATGAGACGCCACTATATTGGGTTTGTCAGCATAATGCACGACGTTGTGATTCTGGTTCAAACAAATTAAGGTTGGATGATAAGAATCGTGGCGTGGCATCTATTCTTATAAAGCATGACAAGATTGACATGCAGGATAAAAAGAATATATTGTTAGACAAATTTATCCGCTATGATTTTTGGAGTCTTGATGATATTAAGCTTTTTTTGACTAACAAAAAGATGAATCTCGAAATACAGGATCAATATGGTCAAACAGTACAACATTTGGTTGTTCAGCAAGGGCGTGTTGATGTTCTTTCATTTCTGTTGGAGGAAGGTGCTGACATCAATGCTATAGACAAATCTGGTAACACACTGCTTCATGTTGCTACTGAGAAAAGAAAAGTAGAAATGGTTGTTGCTCTACTGGAGCGAGATAATGTTGAGAAGAATGCAATTAATGTAGCTGGCAATACACCTCTGCATCAAGCTGCTATTGATGGAGATCAAATAATAATCAGGTGCTTGTTGAAAGCAGGTGCTGATCCGACCCTAAGAGATAGGGAAAGAAACACTGCTAGTCAAGTAGCTTTCAAGCATAAGCACTGGACAGTAGCTGATATTTTAAACAATCAAGAAACTCAGTTGACTGAAAAACGAAAGAGAGATGGAGGTGGAGGGTTCAAATCAAGCATCAGCATATCAACGATACCTTCGGCACTTTTTAGTGGTTCTACCGAAAGTCGTCAAAATATCGATGTTGTAGATGCAAGTAGTACAATCCGCCCAACCAGCTTAAGTCCAAGCAATAGCAATTCTGGAAATGGCGGTTAGCAGCATCGATCGGTCCCCACCTTCACGGGGATGACAGGTATGGCGGTGGCAAGGAGTGCTGCCGCATCACTTTCCAAGAAATACCAAAGTCAATAGATTTCATCCCCTCGCCAGCATATAATCAATCACAAGTTAATTTGCCGCATAATATTGAGGAATAAGTATGCAATTACCCATTGGTACTAGTGATTTCAAGAAAATCATTGATCAGCAATTTGATTTTGTCGATAAAACTTTATTCATTAAAGAAGTGATTGAGGATGTTGAAGCAATTCTCATCACGCGACCGCGACGATTTGGTAAGACATTGAATATGTCGATGCTGCGTTATTTTCTTGATATCAGGGAGAGTGCAGCTTATTTATTTGAAAATTTAAAAATTAAAAAAGAAAAAACGCTATGGGAAGCGCATCAAGGTCAATATCCAGTTATTTATTTGACGTTTAAAGATATCAAATCATCATCTTTTGATGAAGCATATCAAAAAATAAAATTAATTATTCAATCTGCTTATGATCAACATAGTTTGGTTTTGTTAAAAAGCGATAAATTAACTGCTTTTCAGAAAAGAAGAATAAATGCCATTTTAGACGATGGTGTATCACAATCAGAGGTAGAGGAGTCATTATTAACGTTAAGCAAATGCTTGCATGATCACTATGGAAAGAAAGTCTGTATTTTGCTTGATGAGTATGATACACCGATCCAAGCAGGCTATTTAAAGAGTTATTATGATGAAGTGGCTGGATTCTTTCGCAATTATTGGGGGCTGCGTTAAAAGATAATCCTTATTTATTTAAAGCTGTTCTCACGGGCATATTGCGTGTTTCAAAAGAAAGTATGTTTTCTGAGTTAAATAATTTAAAAGTATATTCCGTATTAAGTCCGAAATATGGTGATTATTTTGGTTTTACGGAAAGAGAAGTAGAAGACTTGCTCATTGAATCAGATCTGCAAGCAAAATCAGCAGAAATTAGAAGCTGGTATAACGGTTATCAGGTTGGTAATCATCGCGTTTATAACCCTTGGTCTATGGTGAACTGTGTTACAGAGCAAGGTGTTTGCAATATTTACTGGATAAACACAAGTAGTAATGACCTCATCAAGTACTTTTTGGTGAAATCAAGTGACGTGTTTAAAGCTGAGTTTGAAGTGTTATTTAGTGGACGCTCGATTGTTTGTTTAATTGATGAATATACTGTATTTTCAGAGCTTGATACTAATGAATCAGCTGTATGGAATTTGTTTTTGATGGCTGGCTATTTAACTGTTGATTCATTGCAGGGAACTGAGCAAGGTCCATTGTGCAAGTTGCGGATCCCTAATCGAGAGATCAGGGGTCTTTATTGTCGTATTATCGAGAATTGGTTGTATGATGGGTTAGGTATGCAATGGTACAACGCATTCATCGATCATTTACTTGATGGTGATATGGTTAAGTTTGAGGGAGACTTGAAGGCTATTCTAGAGCAAATTGTTAGTATGCATGATGTTAGTCGTACACCTGAGTCTTTTTATCATGGACTTTTAGTTGGAATGACAGCCAGTGTGAATGGTCGCAAAGGGTATGAAACCAAATCAAATCGCGAAAGTGGCTATGGCCGATATGATTACATGATCCTTTCGCATCTCAAAGACAAGCCGACGATTGTATTTGAGTTTAAGCAAATAAATTTGCCGAAGAAAAAATCAGCGAAAGAAATTAAAATGATTCTGGAGAAATCTGCAAAAGAAGCCCTGCAACAAATTGACTCGCATGTGTATTTGGCAGAAGCAAGGCAGCATGGTGCGGGGGATATCTTGAAGATCGGACTTGCGTTTAGTGGCAAGCGATTCTCGCTTGTGGATAAGCGAGAGGTAATTGTCCAAAAATGAACCCAGTGCGCTTAAGGGTTTCTTAAGTAAAAATCTGTAACATACGCTATTTTGAAAAATATCAACGAGAAGAGATCAGTATGTCAGAAAGCCGTCGAACACCCCTCAATAAAAATAACAATGCCACGCTACATTCCGCTGCTGCAGCTGTCGATCTTTATGCTTTCAATGTTCCCTTGGAGAATACAGTATTTGATATTAATGCAACCGATGATAATGGGCACACAGTGCTGTATGAGGCAGTTAATGCCCTGTTATCTGAAAAGGATGTTGATGCTGCTGATATTGGCAAACTACTCAGGAAAGCGGCCAAAGTCCAATGTGTTAAAACTGTTGAATTATTATTAGAAAAAGATGCCAACCCCAATACCGAATATAATCAAAATACGTTAGACGAAGTGGTTGAGCGAAGTAATGCTGCAGTTAACCAAAGTACTGAGGCTGATTGTAAGATTGTGGCGTTGTTCTTGAAAAAGAATATTAGCTTCATGAAACAGAATGGAATGAATAATCCAAGCTATACGCTGCTTCATAAGGCTGTTTGCGGTAACGTTGACATTTTTAAATTATTCTTACAAGTAATCTAGGTTTTGTTAAAAAATAACGCGCTATCTTTATTATTAGCGCATCATAAATAGGAGAGAACAGTATGTTGGCAGACCGTCCAGTACACCCTGAATATAAGAATAACTATACCCCGTTACATTTCGCTGCTGCAGCCGGCGATCTTCGTACTGTGATGGTTCTCTTGCAGCATACAGAATTTGATATCAATGCAACCGACAATGAGGGGAATACAGCGCTGCATGAGGCAGTTAAAGAAAGAGAAGTTAAAGAAAAAGAAGTTGAAATTAATGTTGAAGACCGCATTAATGTTATTAAGTATCTTTTGACGTGCGAAAATATTAATCCCACAATTAAAAATAAAATGGGTCAGACGCTGCTGTATTTTGCTGCTGAAAGTGGGGAAGTTGGTATGCTAGAAGTTCTTTTAAAGCAACCTGCTATTGCTAACTTGCTCAGTAATCAGGACGAGAGTGGTAATACGCCGCTACATGCAGCTGTTGAAAAGAATCATGCTGAAGCAGTAAAGCTTATTTTGGTGAAGATGAAGGAAAAAAATATAAATCCAAATACTAAAAACACTCATGGTGAAACACCAATGCACATTGGCGCTGCAAATAAGCATATTGCTACAATGAAATCACTCTTGGAGTGCCCAGAGATTAAACTTGATGAAAAAGATAAGGATGACAATACACCACTACATGCTGCTCTCATGCGTTTCTATCGCCCTTGCAGTTATTGGTTAGAAAAAAATCAATATGTTGAACCAGTAAGACTTCTTTTGGATTACATGAGGCAGAAAAATATTGATCTTAATTTAAAAAATAATTCTGATCGAACGCCATTACACATTACTTTTGGAAATAGCAATATGGATGTGTTAAAAGTTTTTTTGGAATATGAAAATGTTGATCCTAATATCATTTGCGACGAAAAAACGGGCAATACACTGCTGCATAAAGTTGTAGAAAAATACGTTGATATAAACACTCAAGTACATCGAGATATAACAGACAGCAAAACGGTAAGTGAGTTTAACGAGAGTGCTAAAAAGAAGCTTGAAGAGCAACGTGAAGTAGTAGAGCTGCTTTTAGGACATAAAAAAATCAACCCTAATGTCATAAACAAGAGGGGTGAGACGCCCTTATATTGGGTTTGTACATATCGTCTGTATGATAGTGAAACACCTAAATTTAAACGTCAGCAAACTGACATGGCATCTATGCTCATGGCGCATAAAGATATTAACCCTAATCTTATCGTAAATGATGAAAATTTGGGAGAAGTGACAGTGCTAGATCGATTGATTCGCCGTGGGAGTCTTGATGATATTGAGTTTTTTTTGACTAGCAAGAATCTGAATCTCGCAAGACAGACTCCGTTTGGTCCAACAGCATTTCATGACGTTGCTGCGAGAGGACGTGCTGAGGTTTGTGCATTACTACGGCAAAGAGATGCTGATATCAATGCTATAGACAATAATCATGATACGCCGCTTCATGTCGCTGTTCGCTGTCAAAACCCAAAAATGGTTACTACTCTACTGTCATACGGGGCTAATAAGGATGCAGTTAATTCAGATAGTAATACGCCTTTACATGTAGCTGCTCTTGCTGAGAATAAAAAAATAATTGAGGCCTTGTTGGCATCCGGTGCTGATCCGACCATAAGGAATAAGGAGGGAAAGACTGCTGCGCAAACAGTTTTGCGTAATGATGAAATAGTTGAAATTTTAGAAGAAGAAGAAAGGCAGTTTGCTGCACAACGAAAGAAAAAAGAAGGTAAAATGGCGTCAAGTATTAGCATACCACTGGCGCTTTTTGGTGGCTCTACCACAAGCGGTCCAAGTAGCAATACTATAAATAAAAGTATAGATTCAAGTAATACAGACCGCTCAACCACCAGCCAAGCAATTCTGGAAGTGGAGGTTAGCAAAATCGATCGGTCCCCGTCTTCACCGCGATGACAGGTATGGCGGTGGCAAGGAGTGCTGCCGCATCACTTGCCAAAAAATGCCAAAGCCCGTAGATTTCATCCCCTCACCAGCATATAATCGATCACAAGTTAACTTGCCGCATAAGGAAAATAACGACGTGACACGTGAAAGACCGAAAAACCTTAATCTATTGACGATTCGTTTCCCCCTTCCCGCTATTATTTCCATCTTGCATCGCATTACGGGTGTCTTGCTGTTTTTGAGCATTCCGTTTGCCTTGTGGTGCTTCCAGCTGTCATTGACAGACACCGGATTCGATGCTTTGCAAGCGCATCTGGATGGTTTGGTGGTGAAATTGATTTTCTGGGCACTGCTTGCGATCTTTGCTTTCCACTTTGTTGCAGGTATCAGACATTTGCTGTCTGATGTACATATTGGCGATTCGTTAAAATCGGGTCGTTTGTCTGCGAAATTAACGATTGTGGTGGCAATTATCCTGATTATCTTGGCAGGAGTGTGGTTATGGTAAAGTCTGTGTTGAGTAGTAATTATCAGGGGTTGCGCGATTGGGTCGTACAGCGCGTGACGGCGATTATCATGGCGATCTATGCCGTCGGTTTGGCCGTGTATCTCTTGGTGCACCCGAGTCTATCCTTTGCCGAATGGCATCATTTGTTTTCAATAAACAGTATGAAAATTGCCACCATCCTTGCCATCGTCTGTGTGCTCAAGCATGCATGGGTTGGTATGAGAACAGTCTTTACAGACTATATTAAGTGCACGATTTTGCGTGGCATCTTGAATGTCGTGGTTTGGGTTGGATTATTTGCCTGTTTTTTCTGGGCACTACTGATTTTGTGGAGTGTGTAATTAATGAATAATATTGCAACACAATTATTTGATGCCGCTATCGTTGGCGGTGGTGGGGCGGGTTTACGCGCGGCGTCGGAATTGTCGGCGTCGGGTTTGAAGGTCGCACTCATTTCTAAAGTGTTTCCAACACGATCGCACACTGTTTCTGCGCAAGGTGGCATTAATGCCGCATTAGGCAACATTGAGCCAGATGATTGGAAATGGCATATGTATGACACCGTGGTCGGGTCGGATTTCTTGGGTGACCAAGATGCGATCGAATACATGTGCAAAAATGCACCGCAATCGGTGTATGAGCTCGAGCATATGGGGTTACCTTTTTCTCGGCTCGAGAATGGTAAGATTTTTCAACGTGCCTTTGGCGGTGCGACACGTGAATATGGCAAAGAGCAGGCACATCGTACTTGCTATGCAGCTGATCGCACAGGCCATGCGATGTTACATACGCTTTATCAAAAAAATTTGCAGGCGAAAGCCGCTTTCTTCACCGAATGGGTTGCAGTCGATCTTGTCAATACACGCACCGGTGTTGCGGGTGTGATTGTCATGTGTATTGAAACCGGCGAGCTGCTCTTTATTCAAGCACGTGCCACCATTTTGGCAACCGGGGGAGCCGGGCGTATTTATGCTTCGACCACCAATGCGCATATCAACACGGGTGATGGCTTTGGCATGACAACGCGTATTGGCTTGCCGTTGCAGGATATGGAATTTTGGCAATTCCATCCAACCGGTATTTATGGCTCAGGTTCTTTGATCAGCGAAAGTGTGCGTGGTGAAGGGGGTTATCTCATCAACAAAAATGGCGAGCGTTACATGGAACGCTACGCGCCGCATCTCAAAGATTTATCGTGCCGTGATATTGTCGCGCGTTCTTCTGCGATTGAAATTCGCGAAGGGCGTGGTTGTGGGCCGAAAGGTGATTATGTGTTGTTGAAAGCGGACCACTTGGGTGCTGATATTATTAAGCAGCGTTTGCCTGGCATCCGCGAACTTGCAATCACCTTTGCTGGCGTTGATCCGATTAATGCGCCGATTCCCGTTGTGCCAACGTGCCATTATGTGATGGGCGGCATTCCAACCAACTATCATGGTCAAGTGATCACGCAAGATGCGCAAGGTGCAGATCATATTGTGAATGGTTTGTATGCCGTTGGCGAATGTGCTTGTGTTTCTGTGCACGGGTCAAATCGTTTGGGTGCTAACTCTCTCTTAGATTTAGTTGTGTTTGGCCGAGCTGCTGGCATGCACGTGAAAGAAAGTATTAATAAAGGGCTAGATTTCAGTGCCGCAAGTGACTCCGATAAAGCACATGCGCTAGAGCGTATTAATCGCTGGAATAGTAATCAAAAAGGCGAATCCGTTGAAAGTATTCGCACAGAATTGCAAAAAATCATGCAAGATGACTTTGGTGTGTTTCGCGAACATGAAGCAATGCAAAAAGGTCTCGCGAAATTGTCTGACTTGAAAGCGCGTTTGCAGCAAGCTGTTCTTAAAGATAAAAGTCAGTGTTTCAATACCGCGCGGGTGGAAGCGTTGGAGTTGGATAACTTGATGGAAACAGCAATGGTAACCGCTTGGTCAGCCAATGAGCGCAAAGAAAGCCGTGGTGCGCACGCGCGTTACGATTTTCCTGAGCGTGATGATGCCCATTGGCTGAAGCATACGCTCTGTTTCCCCGATGGCCGTATTACTTTCCGTTCGGTTAACATGAAGCCAGAAACGATCCAGCCTATTCCCCTCACGATTCGCGAAGAAAATCATTAGGAGTCGCTATGTCTAATAATATGCTCACTGTTTCTATTTCTCGTTTTAATCCTGAAACGGATGAAGCGCCTTATATGCAGGATTTTCAAATTAATCTGGATGAGCACCACTGCGTGATGGTGTTAGATGCTTTGTTGGTGATTAAAAATAAAATTGATGAAACCTTAACGTTGCGCCGCTCTTGCCGCGAAGGTGTTTGTGGCTCAGATGGCATGAACATCAATGGCAAAAATCGCCTTGCTTGTACTACGCATATTGCGAGTTTAAAAACACCTATTGTGATTCGCCCATTACCTGGATTGCCAGTGATACGGGATCTCGTGGTTGATATGACACAGTTCTATCAACAATACGAAAAAGCCCAGCCGTATTTGCAAAATGACACGCCAGCACCCGCTACTGAGCGCCTGCAGTCGCCAGCAGATCGCGCGAAGTTAGATGGTTTATACGAATGTATTCTGTGCGCATGCTGCACCAGCTCATGCCCCTCTTACTGGTGGAATCCAGATAAATACATGGGCCCTGCTGCATTATTGCAAGCTTATCGATTCATTTCAGATAGCCGTGATGATCACAAACAAGAACGCTTAGCCAATTTAACTGATCCCTTCAGCGTCTTTCGCTGCCGTGGGATTATGAATTGTGTTGATGTCTGTCCAAAGGATCTGAATCCATTAAAGGCAATTAATAATATTAAAGAAGAGATGTTGAAAGAGTTGGTTTAGTAAATATTCAATGAAAAAAAATGAAAATGAATATGATGTAGCATGGAAAGATATTTTAGATACTTATTTGCAAGCTGGTATTGAGTATTGCTTACCTCAACTGAGTAAATTAATTGACTGGTCTAAAGGTTGGGTACCGCTAGATAAAGAATTGGCAGTTATTACGAAGGGCGCGAAAGCGGGTAAACGACTAGCAGACAAGCTTTATAAAGTTTATTTAAAAGATGGATCAGAAGCGTGGCTGCTGCTACATCTTGAGGTTCAAAGTGGTCAGGAAAAAGCTTTTCCACAGCGAATGTTTACTTATTATTATCGTATTTTTGACAAATACCAGCATAATATTGTGAGCTGTGCTATTTTGTCAGATGGCAATCCTAAGTGGCGCCCTGATTGTTTTGAAATGGCATTTCTTGGTACGAAACTCAAATTTGATTTTTTGACTATTAAGCTTACCGATTTTATTGCGAGGAAAGCAGAATTAGAAAAATCCAATAACCCCTTTGCAGCGGTAATTTTGGTGCATTTGGAAGCATTAAAAAGTGTAAAAGATCCAGATGAGCAACGGAAAAAAATTAAAATTGCCTTAACTAGGCGATTGTATGAAATAGGAATGTCTAAAGACGAAATCACAAATTTGTATAAGTTTATTGATTTCATGATTGGCCTACCAGAAGAGCTGGAGTTAGAATATTGGCAAGCCATTTATGAGATAGAAGAGAGTAAAAATATGAACTACGTTAGCCCCTCATTTAGAGCAGTAGAGCGCTTTGTAAAAAAGCAAGGTGTAAAAGAAGGTATTGAAAAAGGTATTGAAAAGGGTATTAAGAAAGGTATTAAAAAAGGAGTTGAAAAGGGTGTTAAGAAAGTAGCTAAAAATCTACTTAAGAATCATGCCACGGTGAGTTATGTGGCTAAAAATACTGGGCTCAGCATTGCAGAAATCAAAGAACTGCAGTCTGGAACAAAGTAATTAATGTTGAAAGAGTCGGTTTAGTAATATGACAAAATCCCTAAAAGATCTGAACGCCGATGCTTACCTCGGCTCGGGTAGCGAAGACTACCTTGAAACCCTCTATGAGGCGTATTTAAACAATCCACAAGATGTCTCACCGGAATGGCGTCGTCATTTTGAGCTGCTTGCGCAGCAACTGCCGCGTGAAGCGGCTGATGTGCCGCATGCGGGCATTCGTGAGACTTTTGCCGCGCTCGCACGTCACACAGCGAGAGTGGGCGTGCCGCAAGCGATGGCAAGTGGTCCAGATCAGCAGCAAATGCGGGTGGAAGAGCTGATTCATGCCTACCGTCGTGTTGGCCATTTGCAGGCGACGATTGATCCTTTGAATATGTATAAAGGGGTTGATGTCCCCATGCTGCATTTGTCTTATTACGGCTTTACAGATGCAGACTTAAATACAACGATTAATGTCGGGTCATTTGCGAGCTTAAAGAAGCAAACGACGACACTGGCTGATTTATTGGCAGCGCTTAAAAAAACCTATTGCCAAACCATTGGCTTTGAATATATGCATATCAATCGCGTCGCCGAAGTCGAGTGGATACGCGATCGCATCGAGCAAGGTTATGCAACCTTCTCTATTCCTAAAGAAGAAAAATTATATTTGCTGAAGCAACTGATTGCAGCTGATGGCTTAGAAAAATATTTAGGGCACAAGTACGTCGGTCAGAAGCGCTTTTCGCTGGAAGGTGGCGATGCTTTGATCCCTATGACCAATGCCATTATTGCAAAAGCAGTCCAACTGGGTGTGAAAGAAACCGTGATCGGCATGCCGCACCGCGGGCGTCTTAATGTGTTGCTCAATGTCGTCGGTAAAAATCCACAAGACGTTTTCGATGGCTTTGAAGGGAAACATGTTTCACTCACGCAATCTGGCGATGTGAAATATCACCTGGGCTATTCGTCTAATGTACAAACGCCATTCGGTACGATGCATGTGGCATTGGCTTTTAATCCCTCGCATCTTGAAATTGCCTCACCTGTAGTACAAGGTTCAGTGCGTTCGCGTGAACGCCGTCGGGCTGATACAGCGATGCAGCAAGTCTTGCCGATTCAAATGCATGGCGACTCGGCTTTTGCAGGACAAGGGGTGGTGATGGAAACCTTTAGCCTCTCGCAAACGCGTTGGTTTACGGTTGGCGGTTCGATTCATATTGTGGTGAATAATCAGGTCGGTTTTACCACCAGCAATCCCAAAGACACTCGCTCGAGCCAATATTGCACTGATATTGCGAAAATGGTGGAAGCACCGATTTTGCATGTGAATGGCAATGATGTGGAAGCGGTGTACTTTGCGGCTTTATTTGCTATCGAATATCGCCAAACGTTTAAACGCGATGTGGTGATTGATCTCGTCTGCTATCGCCGCTTAGGGCATAACGAAGGGGATGAACCCGCTGCGACGCAGCCGCTGATGTATAAAGTGATCAGAGCCATGCCAGTGCCCGCCGCACTTTATGCAAAGCAATTGACAGAAGCAGGCGTGATTGCAGAGGGTTCAGAAAAAGCGTTGGTCGATGCCTATCGTGATAGCCTAGATGCGGCGAAATGTCTGGTGAAATTGAGCGATGAGCCTTATCCTTTTGCCGCCGATTGGGAGCCTTTTGCTGATAAAAAATGGGATGAAGTGGTTAAAACCGCTGTCCCGTTTGATCGCTTAAAAGCGCTTGCTGAAAAAATGGAAGTGCTACCCGATGGCTTTGTGTTGCAACAGCAAGTGAAAAAAATGCTGGATGCGAGAAAGCAAATGACCCTGGGTGAGGTGCCGCTCAATTGGGGCTATGCTGAAATATTGGCGTATGCCACTTTACTCACCGAAGGCTACCCCATTCGTCTTTGCGGTCAAGACGCCGCACGAGGCACGTTTGCACACCGGCATGCTGTGTTGCACGATCAAAATACGGATACGGTTTATATCCCCCTTAGCCATTTAGAGCCTAAACAATCACAAATTAATATCGTTGATTCTTTATTGTCGGAAGAAGCCGTACTCGCCTTTGAATATGGTTATGCGATGACAGAGCCAAATTATCTAGCAATTTGGGAAGCGCAATTTGGCGATTTTGCCAATGGCGCGCAGGTGGTGATCGACCAGTTCTTGAGTTCTGGGGAGCAAAAATGGGGCAGGCTCTGCGGCTTAGTGATGTTACTGCCACATGGCTATGAAGGGCAGGGGCCGGAGCATTCTTCTGCACGACTCGAACGCTACTTGCAACTTTGTGCACAGCAGAACATGCAGGTTTGTGTGCCATCGACCCCAGCGCAGATTTTCCATTTATTGCGTAGACAAATGCTTAGACCGTATCGCAAACCACTGATTGTGATGTCGCCAAAGAGCTTATTGCGACATCCGCTTGCTGTCTCAAGCTTACAAGATTTAGCTGAAGGGGAATTTCAGCTAGCTATTCCTGAAATCGATACGCTGGATAACAAACAAGTTACCAAAGTGATTCTCTGTGCAGGTAAAGTGTATTACGATTTATTGCAAGCGCGGCGCGAGCAAAAATTAAATCACATTGCAATTTTAAGGCTCGAGCAGCTGTATCCTTTCCCAGAAGCGGTTATGACGCAATTACTGGCTCAATATCCTAAATTTAAAGAGCTAGTTTGGTGTCAAGAAGAGCCCAAAAATCAAGGCGCGTGGTTAAAAATGCAGCCTTACTTAGCAAGCTTACTCAAAAATCAAACATTAAATTATGCGGGGCGGTCACCTTCTGCTGCACCAGCTGTGGGTTATCCACGTGTTCATGAACAGCAACAGAAAGACTTAGTCTTAGAGGCATTAAAATAAGGGGCAAAAAATGGCTATTGAAGTAAAAGTACCGCAGTTACCGGAATCAATCACCAATGCAGCGGTTGCGACGTGGCACAAAAAAGTGGGCGATAGTGTATCGCGTGATGAAAATATTGTTGATTTAGAAACTGATAAGGTGATGTTAGAAGTGCCTTCACCCGTTGATGGCGTGATTAAAGCAATCCACGTGGAAACAGGTGCAACGGTTGAAGCGCAAGCCATATTGGCGGTGATCGAAGAGGGTGCTACTAAAGCGCAAGAGGCAAAACCTGCCCCTGCCGCGCCTGCTAAAGCACCAGAGGTGACGGTCACGACTGCGCCAGCGCAGCAACAGGCAGCACCGGCTGAACGGCAAGCACCTGCCGCTGCAGGTCCCTCGGCTAGACGGGCGGCATCAGAACATGGGGTTGATCTTGCGCAAGTGAGTGGTACAGGTGTCGGCGGGCGTGTTACCAAAGAAAATGTGTTGGCTTCCGTTGGCAATGGTGCCCGGCCTGAAAAACGCGTGCCCATGACACGCATTCGCGCACGTATTGCCGAGCGCTTGTTGGAAGTGAAGCAAAACACAGCGATGCTAACTACTTTCAACGAAGTGAATATGGCGCCGGTGATGGACATTCGCTCTCGTTATAAAGAAGTGTTTGAGAAGAAACATAAAGCCCGCTTAGGCTTTATGTCTTTCTTTGTGAAGGCTTGCGTTGAGGCACTGAAACGTTCGCCAATTGTGAATGCGTCACTGGATGGCAATGATATTGTGTATCATGGCTATTTTGACGTGGGTGTTGCGGTTTCAACCGACCGTGGTTTAGTGGTACCGGTATTGCGTGATGTGGATCAAATGAGCATGGCGGAAATCGAAATTGCGATCGCCAATTACGCTGAAAAAGCACGTGCTGGCAAGCTCGCGCTTGAAGACATGCAGGGCGGCAACTTCACCATCACCAATGGTGGCGTATTCGGTTCATTGCTCTCAACCCCCATTTTGAACGCCCCGCAATGTGCGATTTTAGGCATGCACAAAATTCAAGAGCGGCCAGTGGTCGAAAAAGGCCAGATCGTGATTCGACCAATGATGTACTTGGCGCTGTCTTATGATCATCGCTTGATTGATGGTAAGGAATCCGTGACTTTCTTGGTGACAATTAAGGAATTGCTGGAAGATCCAACGCGGTTGATGTTGGAAGTGTAGTGACTCGAAAAAGGTATGCTGTCATCCCCGCAAAAGCGGGGATCCATTTAGCTTATTTATCCACAACCATTTTTAAAAGCAACGTCATGATCAATTTGTTCTAATTCTTCGCAAATGATTTGCTGGAATAATTTTGGTGTTTTTCTTAATAGCTCCTTTATGTCTAAAGGGATTGTTTTTACCGAAAGCGTATCCCATTGCATACCGGTGCCGTCGTATAAGCCCGTTTGATCATATTTTTTAATTCGAATTTTCCATTATTCCATGGATCACAAATTAAGCCTGTTTCTACAGATTCCAGATATTTCTTTACAGACAAAGCATTGTTTTTAATTTCTATATCTGCCATATTGCTATCTAGCATCAAAAACTGATGATCTGCGATAAGATTTCGTTGGTTATTGTCAAGTAAATTGAAAACTTGCATTTTAATTTCTTTTCCTGTTTGCAAAAAATATTTAATCAATTGCGTTGTAGCTAGAAAAGTGTGTTCGCCACAATTGCCTGCTTTGAAAAATAATCCATATTTTGCAGTATTATAAATCTGTTTGAGATGATTTAATCTATTCACAATGATAGCCATTAATTGTTGTGAATCATTGTTGGATAATTGATTAAAAAAAGGTGTAGTTTTTTCCTTGATTTGTTTTTGCCAAGTAGATAGTTCAGTATTTTTTTGAATACGCATTTTGTCACCGGGTGTGGGTGTATTAAAATGCTGCTTATGATAATAGTAAGCAGAGAGATATTGAGATAAGCTGCTTGATTCATCTGCACAGCGTTTATTTTCCTCTTTTACACAAGAGGCTGGTTGGATAATATTATTAGCAGCGCCCATGGTCATGTGTGGAAGAATATTATATGGGGTTAACGTTTGTGTTTGACATATTCTTTGTATCTCACCGTTTTTTGGCGTGCATTGCATTGTTGTTCCTATTGTGCTGCATTCGATATTACTATCGGCATTAACTAAGCGAACGGTGCTTTGTAGATAAAGAGCAGTAGCCAAAGTCATTAATGGGTGTTTAATGGCGTGATTGATGAATATTTGCATCGCGCTACTGATTGAAACTAGCATTTCTTTTGTCTGATCAGCGATAGATAAATGAGAGGTAAAACTATCTAACACAGTAGTGAGATTTTTAAATTCAGATGTCTCCTGAACGAGATAAGCACCTGGAAACAAGTCAATGCGTTGATAACGTGGCAATGATTCACTTTCATATTGTAGAATGTGTTTTCGAAAATCACCTATTACTTTATCTAAATCAGGAAAAAGACCTGTTTCCAAGCTAGATAAGTAGTCATGGATATGGCTCATCACCTGTTGTGGTTGAGCGTTATGATATAAGGAAATAAGTTGTTTTGTTTCTGTCAATGCATTGCTACGCATTTTTTGCTCCTCTTATTTTTTTAGTGTGTCATGCTTTGCAATGATAAGTAATTTCTGTGGTGTTAGTGTTAGCGAAAGCTTAAATCTGCTATACCTATATTTTCTTGATAAGGAGGAGAGGTTATGCTATACTGTGGCTAGCAAAATATACGAGGAGCATTAAAAATGCAGAGCAGCAAGCTTCCTGAAGAAGTCACTAATGATTTCGAGTTAGAAGTCATTAATGATTTCAAGTTATTTGGTTTTGATGTGCCTAATGACGCAAAGCAGCAAGGCATAAAGCATCAAGACATTGATCAGATTTTTCAAAAAAAGCAAAAAGAAATCGAAAAACAACTTCAAGAACTTTCGCAGGCGCGAAATCGTTTGCATGCCCATGTCGCTTCTCTTGCTACTACTATTTCAGAAGAGTATCTTCGCCATCTTCATTGGCGTTCTGTCTCCCGCGATCAGGTTGAATATGAAGAAGGGATTCTACTAGATGAAAAGCGTACCTTGTACATATTTTATCCTTTTTCATCAATTCGCACGGGATGTGATCCTTACGCATTTTCAGAAAACGTGCAAAATTGTTCGGACCGCCGTCAAAAACTATTTACGAATCCTGAGAAAATAGAGAGGTTTTTAAAGCATAGTAACGACGGTCTGAGATTTGATCGTTCTTACCGTGACATCACAGCTTTGGTATCCACAGGTTATATCCATTATGGCATTGTTTATTCGATGTACGCAGATCCTCGAAAGGTTCTTAACGTCTTTGCGGAAAGAAATCAGGATGAATTATTTTCATTAATAACAGGTTTTCATCTTCTTGCTATACGCGATTTAAAAGATGATTGGAAACCCCTGTATAAGACAAATAGAAATCAGTGGAATCATGCGCAAAAGGAGAAGGCGGAGAGTGTAAGAAAGAGCTGCATGGAAGAAGGATTTTCTTTCGATAATCTTAAGATTGATAGCGGAAGCATCTCTCCCGAGGGCCTTGCAGATTATCGTAGTAGGCAGGAAGAAAGCTTGTCTACAAAAACGAAGCCTGCACCTGCACCTGCACCTGCACCGGAACCGGAACTACCCTCTAAGCCCAAGAGTGCTGCCGCTCCTCAGCTCAAAAGTACCCGCACTCCTACCCAGCCAAGCTTTTGGCAAAAAATCGGCGATTTATTACCATCATTCTCTTCTGACGCAAGTAGGTATCAGGGAGAGAGCTTGTCAGAAATGTTTGAATCTGCACGAGAGGTTAATGAGTCGCAGATAAAAAATAATTTCAAGAAATAACCAACTGGGGCTACCTGTTGTAACAGGTTAGCCCTATATCATCCCCCCAGCAGACATTGCGGCTTGCTAGTTGAGCAGGTACACTATTGCCGCATTCAATAGGACAAAAAGGTGAAAAAACATAATGAATTTGCATGAATATCAATCAAAAAGTTTACTAGCTAGCTTCAAAGCGCCTGTCTCGCAAGGTGAAACGGCGGATAACGCGGAAGCAGCGGTGCAGGCAGCGACTCGTCTTGGCACGCAACGTTGGGTGGTGAAGGCGCAAGTGCATGCGGGTGGTCGCGGTAAGGCAGGGGGCGTGAAGCTGGTCGATACGAAAGAAGCCGTTGCAGAAGTGGCCCGTTCGCTGCTTGGCAAAAATTTGGTGACCTACCAAACAACGGCAGAAGGGCAACCAGTTAAGCAAGTGTTGATCGAAGAACCTTGTGACATTGAAAGAGAATTGTATCTTGGTGCAGTGGTAGATCGTGCGAAGCAACGCATTGTGTTTATGGCGTCCACCGAAGGTGGGGTTGAAATTGAGAAGATTGCAGAGGCAACACCTGAAAAGATTTTAACCATTACAGTCTGTCCTTTAGTCGGTGTGCTGCCTTATCAAGGTCGTGATTTAGCTTTCGCATTAGGGTTGAAAGAGGCGCAAATTAAGCAATTTGTTGATTTATTGATGAGCTTAGGCAAGCTCTTCCAAGATTGCGATTTAAGTCTGCTTGAAATTAACCCATTAGTGGTGACTAAACAGGGGAATCTACTTTGCTTAGATGCAAAGATTAGTATCGATGACAATGCACTTTACAGACAGCCAGTGATTCGCGAAATGCGCGACGCGTCGCAAGAAGATGAACGCGAAAACCGCGCACGCGATTGGGAACTCAACTACATCGCACTAGATGGCGATATTGGCTGCATGGTGAATGGCGCAGGACTCGCGATGGCGACGATGGATATGATTAAGTTGCATGGCGGCAATCCGGCTAACTTTTTAGATGTGGGTGGTGGGGCAACCAAAGAGCGCGTTGCGGAAGCGTTCAAGATTATTTTATCTGATAAAAAAGTGAAGGCGATTCTGATCAATATTTTCGGCGGCATTGTGCGCTGTGATTTAATTGCAGATGGCATTATTGATGCAGTAGCTGAAGTCGGTACGACATTGCCGGTTGTGGTGCGCTTAGAAGGGAATAATGCCGAATTAGGCGGAAAATTATTAAGTGACAGTGCTAAAGATCGCGGCCTCAATATTATTGCAGCAGGCACGTTCACCGATGCAGCGCAAAAAGTGGTTGCAGCTGCGAATTAACTTAAATTTTAAAAAAGTGGGTAAGGGTAAAATAAAAATGAGCATCTTAGTTAACAAAAACACAAAAGTCATTTGCCAGGGCTTTACTGGCAAACAAGGTACGCTGCATTCTGAACAAGCAATTGCCTATGGCACCAAAATGGTTGGCGGTGTGACGCCAGGTAAAGGTGGTCAGAAACACTTGAACCTGCCGGTATTTGATACCGTTCGCGATGCGTATGAAGCAACCAAGGCCGATGCCTCGGTGATTTATGTGCCCGCGCCGTTTTGCAAAGACTCGATTATCGAAGCCGTTGATGCAGGGATTAAACTGATCGTTTGCATTACTGAAGGTATTCCTGTTTTAGATATGCTAGAAGTGAAAGCTTGCATCGACCAACATCCTGACGTGCGCCTAATCGGCCCTAATTGCCCCGGCGTCATCACCCCTGGCGAGTGCAAAATTGGCATCATGCCGGGCTACATTCACCAAGCCGGCTGCGTTGGCATTGTGTCACGCTCTGGTACGTTGACCTATGAAGCCGTCAAGCAAACAACCGACGTCGGCTTAGGTCAAAGCAGCTGTGTGGGGATTGGCGGTGACCCAATTCCAGGTACGAATTTTGTCGATGTGCTTGATATGTTCGAAAAAGACTCGCAAACCAAAGTGATTGTAATGGTCGGCGAAATTGGCGGCTCGGCAGAAGAAGAAGCTGCCGCATTTATCAAATCGCATGTGACCAAGCCCGTTGTTGCCTATATCGCTGGCGTCACCGCGCCAGCCGGCAAACGCATGGGGCATGCTGGTGCCATCATTGCTGGCGGCAAAGGGACAGCAGCTGAGAAGTTCAAAGCACTCGAAGCCGCAGGCGTCCACACCGTGCGCTCACCAGCAGAGTTGGGCAAGACAGCGGCAGAAGTGCTTGGAAAATGCTAGACCCCAAACACCTTCGTCATGATATCAATGCCATTGCCGCGCAGCTTAATCTACGCGGCTTTGTCGTTGATGTTGAAAAATTCAATACGCTAGAAGCGCAGCGCAAAAGTTTGCAAGTGAGTATGCAGCAGTTGCAAAACGAGCGTAATGTTAGGTCGAAAGAAGTGGGCATGGCGAAAGCGGCAGGTCGCGATGCAACGGAGATCATGTCAGGCTTAAAAGCGTTAAGCGATGAATTGAAGATTGCGGAAGACAAATTAGCAGCAGTCAACCAAACATTAGACGATTTTCTGGCGCATCTCCCCAATCTTACCCATGCTTCTGTGCCAGTAGGTAAATCTGAAGAAGAGAATGTGGTGATTCGCACTTGGGGTGAACCGACGCGTTTTGATTTTCACCCCAAAGATCATGTTGAACTGGGTGCAGGTGGTATTGATTTTGAGGTAGCGGCAAAAATCACAGGTGCGCGCTTTGTGGTGCTGAAAGGTGCCTTCGCAGCATTGCAGCGCGCGCTGGTGCAATTTATGCTGGATTTGCATGTCACGCAGCACGGCTATCAGGAAATTGCGGTGCCCTATCTGGTGAATGCGGATAGCTTATTTGGCACAGGGCAGTTTCCTAAATTAAAAGAAGACGTGTTTGCAGTGAGTGGTGTGGGTGAGCATGCGTATTATTTAATTCCCACTTCAGAAGTGCCCGTGACCAATACCATTCGCGATGAAATTATTCCAATTGAAGCATTACCGTTGAAATACGTGTGTTATAGCGCCTGTTTTCGTAGTGAAGCAGGGTCTTATGGCAAAGACATGCGCGGCATGATTCGTCAGCATCAATTTGAGAAAGTGGAACTGGTGCAAATTGTGCATCCTGATCAATCTTATGCTGCTTTAGAAAATCTCACGCAACATGCGGAAGCTGTATTGCAAACGCTCGAGTTACCTTATCGCGTCAGTAGCCTGTGCACCGGCGATATAGGTTTTGCTGCAGCGAAAACATATGACCTTGAAGTCTGGTTGCCGGGACAGGGTAAATACAGAGAGATTTCCTCTTGCAGCAATTGCGAAAGTTTTCAAGCGCGCCGTTTGAAAGCACGCTTTCGTGATCACGAGGGTAAGCTTGATTTAGTGCATACCCTGAATGGCTCAGCGCTAGCTGTCGGCCGCACGTTAGTCGCTATCGTTGAAAATTACCAAGACGCCTTGGGCCGTGTGCATATTCCTAAGGCTTTGCAGCCTTATATGCGGGGGTTGAAGGTGATTGAGTAGGAGATATCCTCTGTCCCTTTTCATTTTAGCTTCGCTTATGCGAGTGCGGGACGTACTTGTGTGCAATAAATAAAAAATCACCTTCTTTAGTTGTTCTTAAATCAAGTAGCACACGTGCATCCCCTGTGCCGTTTTGACCTAGGAACTTAATTTTTGCTGCTGATGTTGCGCGGCGATTTTTTTTGTTATCAATAATCCCTTCTTTACCAGTTTCACTGGATGCCATTTTAGGGCCTTCTTTAAATTGATTAAATTTACGGTAGGAGTTTTTGTTTCCTGCAAACATGTCTTCTGTCATGACAGAAGTAAAGAAATAATGCTGATGACAGGTGCCGGTCACAGATTTCACCATTGAGTGCGGGTCGTTGCTATCATAAACATATGTTTTATTTCTATATTCCCATTCTTTCCTTTTTGGTGGTTCATTAATAATAGGAATAGATTCTTGTGGTTTAGGTTGATTAATATGATTATGTTTCTTATGGTCATATTTATTATGACTATGTTTGCCATGATTATTTTTATGATTTTTTTTCTTCGTTATGGATGTTGATTGAAAAAAATTAGCCGAAGAATAGTTGCTCGATGAGCTTGGCGGAGAATAATCAACAGAGACTGGGGTGCTTAAGAAAGTTATGCATTCATGTAGCATCGCTTCTGCTATTGGTTGAGAGCTCGATATCACGATTCTGTTTTCAGTGGAAGAAGTAGAAATGCAACCAGGGAAGAATTTCTCCAATGAATTGCTTATTGCAAATCTATCAAAATTTTCTTTCAAATAAATGGAGTATTGCTTGGTTTGATTATCATAAACAGGATTATACCCCTTTGCAATAATTTTGCATATTCTTTCTATTTGGTGATCAAGCTCTGCAAGCTTATTTAGGGATTCGAAGGTTTCTTCTGTTTTGCGCATTATGCTTATTTGATCTGAGTGTGATTTTATTTCTTTTGTTGGTCTGACAATTAAATCTACACCTTTTGATATGGAATCAACACTGAATCCGCATTCAAGTAACATATCCTGAATGACATGTTTTGTTTCTGTCATGTTCAGGAATTTATATTGTTTTGTTATTGTAATAGTCAGATAGTTCAATTGAAGATTATTTTCTTTTTGTTCGCACCAGGAAACATTGGCAAAATGGCCAATTGCTTCTTTAATTAAAGATATATTGTGACTAAATTTTCCTTCTATAGCGCGCATTTTTTCATTTTCTATTTTTTCTCTTAATAAATTACTGGTTATCGAGATAAAGAAAAATAAAAAAATAATTGAGAAATAATTAAATGTATAAGTTTCATTGACAGTGGATTCATTTACAACAATTTCGTTCCTTCCAGAGCGGAAGCTAGCAAAAGCAGCAATGATGTCAAACAATTCGTTGCTAATAAACTGGTAGGTAATAAGTTTACCAATTTGATATACTGCAAATAGCTGGCAAATTGACCAAGCCACTTTTTCTTGCCATGCAACCTCTTTTTTTAGGCTAATATTTTTTTTCATCTGCATTTTGATTTGATTATCTGCATCTGTTGTATTTAATTTCCTGACGTTCTTGTCGGATGTTATCGATTTGCGTAGATGTTTAAATAGCCTCCCGCTAAGTGGATCAGTGATGACTTTAGATAATGCGATGAAGGCTGTCTGTTCAAGTAAAAATAGGATTGGCTTTCCAATTGACTCTAGGCCCAGGAGAGAATGAATGCGTGTATTGACAATGTACCAATAAACGTCGTCTGTTCTTGAGCGCATTAGTTTAACTATATTTTCGGGGTGTAGATCCCATAAGTTGGATGGCACTGGGATGTCATCTATTGTTGAATATTTCTTTAATCCCTGCTCTATAGTCTTGTATAGTTCAAGTCGCAAGCTGTCATATTGGGTAATGGTTTCTGCACGGTGGAATGGTTCTCGTCTAGAGAGTGAAAGGAACACGACCCAACCTAGTTCTTTTGCTATTCTTTCCGCAGTTTCAGTAAA
>Ga0207129_1037_pt1 | contig 23301 bp, 30 predicted proteins | sample Alteio_BWMinHeat_15_FD_153517 | JGI IMG/M metagenome (GOLD analysis project Ga0207129, IMG submission 153517) | Enriched cells from forest soil in Barre Woods Harvard Forest LTER site, Petersham, Massachusetts, United States -... | ecosystem: Environmental > Terrestrial > Soil > Temperate forest >... | reverse complement strand
TTGCTGCCTCGCCCGAGAAAGGCGAGACATGACCGTACCGATCGGCACTCCCACGATCCCGGAGATCTCCTTGTAGGAAAACCCATCGAGTTCTCGAAGAATAATTACGGTTCTGAATTCCAAAGGCAGAGCCTCAAGCGCCGCTCGGACTCGCAATTGCGTTGCTTCCCGGATCACGATGACATTCGGCGCAGGTTTCGGATCAGCAGCCGCGGCCACCATCTCTTTATCCAGGGACATGATGTTGCGGTGGGAGTCCCTGGCCCGCAAAGCATCATAGCAAACATTACGCACAATCCGAAGCAGCCATGCACGGCCGGAGTCACCATGAAAGGACTCAAAATAGCGAGAGGCTTTCACGTAAGCGTCTTGAGTGGCATCGCGGGCATCGGATTCGTCTTTCATGATCCAGCGGGCTAGGTTGTATCCTTCCGACATGAAAGGCAGCATGGCGGGGGCGTGATGGCGCAAATCCGGATCCTCGAGTCGACTCCGGAGCGCGACCCTCTGTTCATATTCGGAGGGACAGCTGGAACAGGTGCAAAGGTGTTCTTCGATGGCGATGGCTTTAGCCAGATCAAGCTCGTTGTCGAAATACGCATCGAGTAAGATAAGTGTTTCTTCGCAATTCATTCGTTCTCTCTCTCCTCTTGCAGCAAAGTACCCAGTTGCTGCCTCGCCCGAGAAAGGCGAGACATGACCGTACCGATCGGCACTCCCACGATCCCGGAGATCTCCTTGTAGGAAAACCCATCGAGTTCTCGAAGAATAATTACGGTTCTGAATTCCAAAGGCAGAGCCTCAAGCGCCGCTCGGACTCGCAATTGCGTTGCTTCCCGGATCACGATGACATTCGGCGCAGGTTTCGGATCAGCAGCCGCGGCCACCATCTCTTTATCCAGGGACATGATGTTGCGGTGGGAGTCCCTGGCCCGCAAAGCATCATAGCAAACATTACGCACAATCCGAAGCAGCCATGCACGGCCGGAGTCACCATGAAAGGACTCAAAATAGCGAAAGGCTTTCACGTAAGCGTCTTGAGTGGCATCGCGGGCGTCGGATTCGTCTTTCATGATCCAGCGGGCTAGGTTGTATCCTTCCGACATGAAAGGCAGCATTTGGCTTTCAAAGCGTGCGGAGCGGCTTCGGTCGTTAATTCCCGGTTGAGTGGCGTCCGCGGAAATGGATGTTTGGTTGACCGTGGTTTCATACTTTGTGACCGCGCGTTTGCGGCTAGCCTTTTCGGAAAGCCCCAGCATAACTAGAAATACCTCCAGCCAGAGGAACTTATTCCCGGAGACCACAAAATCGGCGCTAGCGAATCGAGGGAATATTTCTTACGGTCGACCGGTAGTAATCTGAGGAGCGAATGAACATGAGCGATGGAAAGGTTAGATTATGTACTCACTGGCTTTCTTAACCGCAGACTTGCACTTAGCGCAGGGAAGACTTCTACGCGTTTTCGAGGCCGCGGATGGGATCGACTCCGAGGCAAAAAATAGGGATGCGCGAGAAACGGGATTAGCGAGCGCCCTACCGGTATTGAACTTTCGTGGATCAACCGCGCCTTTCGTTTCACGCAAGAGATCGAGATTGGGATCGACAGATCTGCGCCCGTAAACCGTCGGCGACGCGACCATGGACCACCAGAAACGCGTAAATGAAAATCATCATCTGCTTTCGGCATTTGAAATGCATCTGGCGTAAGTCGCGTAGGGGGATGGACTACACCTGGCATCTGCAACACTTGCTCCGCGAATTCGGCTGCGGCCGGTTTGCAATGACTGGAAAAGCTTCCAGTCTTATAAATAGCGGACCTAATGACCTAGCCTTCTCGCCGAACTAGTTAATGCCTTACAGCCGGTCCAACAGCCGACTCGGAGTCGACGAAAGTGTCGCCTGGCACCGGATTTGATTCAGGCTCCCAGTCGGTATCAAGATGGACGTAACGTCCCATAAGCTCCGTAAGACGATGTTTTACCTCCATCATGTCATTCAATACGACGTCAAGAATCGTTATTGTCTGCCAGTCACTGAGAAGCGTCGCGTACAACCGCAAACGCTCAAGCCTCGCTAATTGGCGGTCCACAATGTCTAGCGAAGCGCAAATAAGCGCGGCATCAAGTGCACCGGAGTTCGCGGCGAGACACGTGTCAAAAAGATGCTCACTTGAGGCGATCAAACCATTCATTGCAGCGCAGCTGTCCGCTTCCAAGATCGGCTGATAGCTGGAGATGATCGTTCGAAGAAGATACCAATGCTCCTTTGAGTTCTCGGCGCCTGCTTTTAATTCGTCACGAATCCGGTAGTTGGAGGCCAGACGGCTCATCCGTAATAGCTCAGCGATCACCTGCTTTATAGCGGCGCACAGCGTCCAGAGTCCGTACAGAAAGAGATCGGACACGTTTTGCAGGTTCATAGCGGCTATCGATAACCAAATAGTCGTGCGCGAAGATCTACCTTTCGCCAAGCTGACCAAGTAACCAGAAAAGGTCCTCCGACCAGGCATGTTTTCGGGCCGATAATGCGCCCAGGTGCGCGAGCTCCTTAGCCAAAGGTGCACTTTTGCGATTGCTCAAAATGATCAGGTGGATAGCGCGCCATGCTCTGGCGTCCTCTACGAGACGCCGAAACTCTTTATCGATTCCAGGCAGTTCGCCGTCGATGATGATGAGCTCATAAGGTGTGTGAGCCAGAATCGCGAACACACGCTCGGCGCTCCTAATTCCGTCCACGATCCAACCTTGGTCTCTAAGAGTCAGTACAATCGGATTGCGAAGATCGCAATCGTTTACCACAACCAGGGCGGCGCGAAAGTTTGGTAGCATCACTGAATGACGGTAGTGGTTGGCTGACGCTATGGTACCGCCCAACCCAGCAAGACAACGAATACTACAATATTCCATGCTATGAATTTTATGTGTGCGGCGTGAAGCTTCGTTGCGGTAGTTCTATCTCTCCATCTATGTTTTTGACAGGGCGCTTGCTGAGAAATGTAGTAAGGGTCCACACATCAGGTCCAATTTCGGCCGAATGAATCTTGGACACGCCCGTAGCTGCATCCTCTTGGACGGTCTGCACTATAACTCCTTCAATAAGGTAGTAGACTCGTAGTCGTTCAATCACCGCCTCATCGGCACGGTGTTTGATGATTTGCCGCAGATCGTCTTTAGAAGGGCAAGCGTATGGACCATCTGTAGTTATCCAGCGATAGCCCTTTGCGGCGAGCTCATCGTAAGGGGCAGCAAGCGCTCCTGATTTTAACCCAACGGCCGCAGCTACCGATAGTAGCACGGCTATTTTCATATGGCTCTTCATACGTGTTCATTTGATTAAACCGAAAGCAGCCGTGAATTATTCCGGTGTCTTTCTGTTTTACCAGTGATGAAAAGAGCCCTGCGGAATAAGTCCTCCTTATATCGGGTATGTTAAAAAAAAAGAAAGTGAGTCGCTTCTTATGACTCCCCTCGCCTGGATGGCTAACTTAGTAATATGGCTCGTTACGGGACTGATTTGGTACAAGGTATTCCAAGCCCTACTGCCGCGTGGCTAACTGTCCACCGGTCGAAGGACCAGTGAAGGCTAGCCTGCAGAAAAGTGATCAGTATGGCCGACAGCTCTGTCCGGAGAACGATGGCGCTGAATTCCTTTACCAAGGTCATGGGACGACACGCATGCCCGTTCAAGGACGCTTTAAGCAACTGCGCTCGTGGAACTTCGGAACACCCCTGGAAAAACCTGATATCGCCCTATATCCCAGCCCGGGAATAAGTACCAGCGCAGAATGGTAGATAACTATAGACGGTACAATTACCTGAGGATAAAGGGAGCAACAACAGATACGTAGTAGCCAATCCGACAGGAGGCATTTCGCTCATGCAATCACTTCTAATATTCATCGCTGAGCTTCAGACGGCGAAGAGCCGACTCCTCAAAAACTTCGGGTTGTCGGATCATGGCGGCTTTTCGGAAGAACGCGACGACGACGACGCACAGGGTCGTGAAGAACGGATCTCTATCCTTAAACCCTGGAAGAGCTATTCGATATATGAAAGAGAAAAAACTACTTCGTACGGAGTTTTACCGGACATGCTCCGCCGGAACCAAAACCGAATCGGTTAATCCCGATACCCCTATCCGGCGACGCTCATTTCTGAGGCGTCTCAGACTGCTGAGGATTATCCTTCGGCCAACATTAAATCCCAAGCTAGCTACCGAGCTCGCCGGTCCAGTTCCAAAATAACTTTAGCCTGGCTGCTGTGGGCGACGCTCATGAAACACGATCGCGATAATACCTCGACTTTCGTTGCGCTGCGGAATCGGCTTTATCGGAAGCTCTGGTTCGCAGTTTTACTTTCCGGAACCTGTGTCTCAGCCCATGATACGGCGGCTACTTGGACGATGAACAGCCTCGGTTCATCAACATTTATGTTGTCTCTGATGTCTACAGTTGCGTCCCTGCCGATCTTCCTGTTTACGCCGCCAGCGGGAATCTTGGCAGACACTATTAACCGGCGCAAGCTTCTGTGCTTTATCAACGTTTGGTTAGCGACTGCGGCTGGCTTGCTCGCGCTCCTTGGGTTGTTTCACCTCGTCAACCCCTTTGTTATTCTCTTCTGCGTGTTTTTACTTGGTATTGGCTTCGCCTTTCATGCGCCCGCTTGGTCTGCGATTGTTCCGGAGGTGGTCACCAACGAAGAGTTACCCTCAGCGGCAGCCCTTGGTGGATTGCAATTGAACGTTTCGGGAATCATCGGTCCAGCGTTAGGTGGTATTTTGCTTTACTTTTTTGGAGCGAACTGGGTTTTTGCCCTCAAAAGCTCCTCGATCAGGCAACGATTCAGCCGGGGTTTCGGATCCTCGACGTCGGCTGTGGTACCGGGAGCTTTGCTATCTTGATCAAGAGACTTCATCCTGCTGTGGATGTTATCGGACTCGATCCTGACCCAAAGGCGCTCGTCCGAGCGAAAAGAAAAGCGGAACACGATTCGATATCAATCCGGCTAAATCAAGGGTTCGCGGATAAGCTGCCGTATAAGAACGGGACTTTCGATCGGGTTTTTTCCACCTTCATGTTTCACCACATTCCGGTAGACAAAAAGGAAAAGGTGCTACACGAGATTCGGCGAGTGCTAATACCTGGAGGCCACCTTCACATGCTCGATTTCGCGGGCTCTGAAGCAGCCACGTCCGGCCCGTTCACACGCTATTTCCATTCGAGTGATCACGTGAAAGATAATTCGGAAGAATGCATTTTAACCCTGATGAATCGCGTGGGACTCGCCTACTGCCAGAAAGTCACGGAAGGAACCATGCTTTTTCGATCGCTGCGAATCAAGTATTACAGAGCTGATGCAACGGCGGATACAACATTGGCATCCGTTAGCTGAGTGCACCTGCTGGGGGTTGTTTTACCAGAAACCCTGGACGACGAGAACGATCCCATTCGTGACCCCCAGGTAGCGTATTACGCAACTCCGCCTTATTAGTACCGGCATACTTACCGAAGCCTTCATCCACGAAAGGCTCTATCGAGGTTGCCACCCCCCCGAGCCGATGATAGGCGGGAGACTGCAAGCGCGCTCATGCCACTGCCCCGTCGCCGGACGGCCTCGAGTCAATGCTCGTACTGATTGCACTTCGTTTAGTGACACCACGAGACCGACCGACCACATGTGCTGATCGGGTAAGATCGCCGATTGTCTCCAGTTAGCCGCCAGTCTTCTACCTTGGAATGCCTGCGGGAATAACCACCTGCGGCAACATGTATAAAAAAGATGGAAGGTGAGTTTGTTTTATGAAGTTACACGGTTTTGTAAGCTGCATTCTGGCCGCCTGTTCATTAGTCGTTTTCCCGGAGTTAAGTCAAGGACACGGCGGCGGAGGCGGAGGTCATGGAGGCGGGGGTCACGGATTCGGAGGAGGAGGTTTTGGTGGTCATGGATTTAGCAGATCTTTCGCACGTGTCGGAGGGCGGGGCTTCGGTTCAGGCTTCAGAGGGGCGCGTGGATTTGCGGACCGAGGTTTTTTTGGTCGAGGAGACTTCGGTCGCTTCGGTGATCGTGGTTTCCGCGGGCGCGATTTCGGCGATCGCCGGTTTGGCCGTTTTCGTCCGGACTTTTTCGGTTTTGGCTTTAATGGCTTTGGATTCCCATATTATCCATACTACGCCTACCCGTATTATTATCCATACTACCGTTACCCGTATTACTATCCGTATCCGTACTAGAGCTACGGTACCTATCTAGGTGCTGATAATTCTGGGGACTACCAGTCACCGAAATCGGGTGAAGTGGCCTCACTGGTACAATCCGCATTAAGTAAGCGCGGCAATGAGGCAGGTTGGGCGCAATCAATTACGTTACAGGTTGCCCTGCGACTGGCTTAAATGACGTGGATCATTGTGTTGCTCATCGGGTTACTGTTGGCCGTTTTCGGGGACTCATTGTTTTTGGTGGTTCTGACCTGCATTCTCCGCGACGTTTTTCTGGGCGAGATTCCGAAGAGCCTGCATTATGGCTAGGCACCTTCTATGGTTAGTCAGTGCGCTAATCTTTGTCGGATTGGTACTTCTCATTGACTCGAATTCGACACAATGGGTTTTCCTCGTCCGTGTTCAATGGGTCGCGTTGTTTGGCTTAACGATCCTTCCACTGCTCGCGCATAGTTTCGGTCGAGAACTCCTTATTGGTGCGTATGAACTGAACAACAGGCGGGAAGGGTTTCATGTCGGATTACTCCTGGTGCTTGTCGCGACATCCATTGTCGACACGGCATACACCGCGCAGAAATATGGACAGCAACGGCTACGCGAGCCACTTGGCAATCTATTGTTCCCCTCATGGGGATGGATCCTGTTAGCCTTGGTGATGGTGGCGGTGAATGCTGGGGCGGTCTTTGCCGCCACATCACATAAGATTAGGAGCCAGGTGATATGCGGCCTAATTACCGGGTTTCTTCTGGGAGTGGGAGCGCGGGCATTTTTGGAGTTTTTTGTCGCACGACAGATTCTATCTCTGCTCGACCAGGCAGTCATTCGTTCAACTCTGCTTTATGCATGAGGTGATTCCGTAAAATCACCAGTTTCATGGTTAGCATCTATTCTTCCATCCTACATGAGCAGCGGCTATTTCAGGTTAGACGAAAAGGCTTTTCTAATCGAACCAGGTCACATCCAGGCCGCGGTCTCTTTTGTAGCCAGTACCCTGTTGTATTTATGGTTGAAACCCAAGCGGCTCGCGCCTTTATGCTATTTCTTGCTTCTCCGCACTGTCGTAGTGTGGAGCCTTTCTGGGCTTTCATTTTTTCTAGATGCATTTCGGATTCCTCTTTTTGTTCCAATCATTCTTTGGTTATGCGTCGCAGCACTTCACCGGAAAGCCGACCATTTTTATCGAATCCATCAGAAGGTTTCAGAGCAGAAAGATGTCTACGTAAGGCCATCGGACCCGGGATCAATTTTGGAGCGCGCGATCGAAAACGATGATCGGATCATTCTTGTGGCGGCAGGCGGCGGCGGAATTCAAGCCTCCGCGTGGACGGCACGGGTACTGACTGGCTTGGAAGAGATTTGCGCCGAAAAACGGTCGGGTCGATTTTCTCGGTCGCTAAAGCTTCTGAGTGGGGTTTCTGGTGGCGCCGTCGGGATCATGTATTTCGTGACAGCCTGTAAGCTTGAGGGGTTCCTCACGAGAAAGCGCTCGTGGAACGGCCGTTCGACCAATATCCTACAGGCTGTCACTGACGTGGCAGAAGGATCTAGCCTGAGCGAAGCGATTCAGGGCCTGGCTTACACCGACTTCATCCGAGCCGTGGGGCCCTTCTTGCTTAACGATGTTTATCGCGACCGTGCGGAAGGCCTGGAGAGGGCGTGGATCAGAAACGCAAAAGAGCTGAGCTTGAAGTATTCTGAAGTTCTGCAAAAGGCCACGTTAGGGGGCTGGCAAAAGGATGTCGCGCGAGGGGAACTGCCCGCGGTGATCTTTAATGCCACCATAATTGAGACCGGTGAACGCCTCGCGTTTTCAACGACAGCACCCAGTGCATGCCCGTTGCAAAAGGGGGCTTACAACTTGCGCGGCTTTCCGGATTTCAGTTCCATCTATGAAGGAGCAGATATTCCAATCACAGCAGCCGTAAGACTCTCTTCCGCATACCCATTCATTTCACCCCTGGCGCGGCCTCTTCCAGCAGCTAGCCTTCCTGATGGAAAACCTATCGCCGGATGGCAACGCAAAGGGGATCGAGGCGAAAGCGGCTTCATGAACATGCATTTGGCCGACGGCGGTTATTACGACAACTCTGGTGTTGTCGCCCTTGTTCAGTGGCTGCATAACGGCCTAAGTGATTTGGCCAGTGGCAATCCAACTAAGCTGCCGAAGCATATTCTTGTTATTCGAATCAACGCTTTTCCGGCCTCCGAAAAAGGATATGTAAAAAAACCGAGGCACATTTTTTCAAATCTGGGCGCCCCTCGACCTCGCAAGGTGCCGCGCAGGGATGTTCGGCTGATCGCGAATTGCAATTACTGCGCGAGCGGTGGAGCCGCGACGGGCAAGCTCTGCACAAGAACCGGCAACGACTCGAGGTCAATATCGAGACGGTGGATTTCACTTTCCTTCCAAGCGGAACGCACAGGAAGAAACGCCCTCCCCTATCGTGGCACTTGCGAATAGAAGAACAAGCCGAAATCGAGAATGCTTGGAATGAAATTCGCACGAACGCACAGGTTCAGAAAGTGCTAGCATATCTCGGCGTACGTCCTCTCTCCACGTCAAGCGGACAACACGCTCAGCATTGCGTGATCGACAACTCCGCTTCACGGCGCTCGTGAAATGTATGATAGACACTCGCAAAAGCTAACGACGCGCCCGCATAGCAGACCGGGAATAAGGACGCTTGAAAAAGGGTAGTTCACTATGGAGTTATTCAATGCAATCCGGGTTTGATGGGTAAAGGCGGTGTTGGTTAGTTAGGAGGGTCAACCGCTGCAGCTGCGGCGGTTGCACCCTCCTAAGGGAGCCACTGTGGCCGCTCAAAGTTGGCGACACGGATCATTATCGATGCAGCTCTAGCTTCAGCTTACTGCAACGCCTGTGGGCAACGATCTCAACAAGATTTCTACTTTCGCCGCGCTGCGGAATCCGCTTTATCGGAAGCTCTGGTTTGCTGTTTTGCTTGTCTCTATGAACACCGGACCAGGCAACTGCGACTTCCCCGCTAGTTAGTCTCGATCGTTTGCACCCTAGCTGCCGGCCTGTCTTCCTTTACCTCCCAGCTGATCAAGCGCTGCCCGAAATCTTTCGGCTAGGGTCGCAGCTAAGCCGTGTCCTTTGACTGTTAATTGGTATTGTTTCTTGTTCGATATTTGTCACCTCTGCCGTTCAGGCGGCCTGCAGCCTTCCGTCCAGCGTTTTGGCGCAAGTATTGATAGAGGGTCTCGCGGCTTATCCCGAATTCCCCAGCAAGAGCGGCTTTCGTTTCGCCATTGCCAACGCGAGTACATAGCTCTTGGACTCTCTCAGGAATCAGAGCCTTTTTACGCCCGGTGTATGCGCCTCGTTGTTTGGCCAAGGCGTGCCAACGCGCTGGCGTTCTCTTATTGAGTCGCGCTCAAACTGCCAACGGCCCCGAGAACGGAGAGCATGAGGTATGCCGTTGGTGTCTCATCGCTCGACTCGACCTGAAACTGGTCATCAGGATTCTGCTCGTAGACGGGCGTGTACCAAGGCTTGCCATGAAAGATAGTAAAATCTCCGCAACTGTCGGTGGGATCTCGGTGCAAACTTTCTGCAAAACCGGCTGTAATCGAATTCTGGAGCGTTTTCTTGGGATCCAATGATCCTTAAAGGCCTAAAACTTTATTTACCGTTTCGTGTGGTCTCCCTTTTATCGCTTCATACTCAAGCCCGGAAGGCCTTTTCTGGGCCAAGCTCTCCGCAGCCTCGCTTTTAGCCGTCGCCCCAATCATGGTCATGGGATGGCTGACGCAGAAGCAGTTGGTACCCGGGTTAACTTTTGGAGCGGTGAAATGAACCCGAGGGTCACCTTCCACGCTATTTGACCGAGGCTGGCTGTTCGATGGCAAATCAACTCGCTCTTTGAGCCTTCAGCCTCGGATAAAGCTCCAAAAAGTCGCTGTAACAAGCTTCATAGCGTCTCGCATGCTCTTCATTCGGCGGAGTCACTATATTGAAGACGGGAGCTAGTTTTTGTGCATCTTCATAATCGGCGAAAATGCCGCTTCCGATTCCGGCGATCATGGCAGCTCCTACTCCGGCTCTCTCAGGAGATTGGTCGCCCGTTCCTTGGCATAGGGGCCGGTTCAAGATGTCAGCAACAATTTGACGCCAAATCGGGTTTGCCAACCCGTTGCCGGAGGCAACCAGCGTCGTCAATTCAGCCCCACTATCGATCATGGTATCCACTATCTGACGAAGAGCGAAAGCAACTCCCTCCAGAAGCGCCCGGACGAAGTGCGCCGGACCGTGGCGCAAAGTTAACCCGATAAAGCCTGCCCTAGCTTTAGGATCCATGTTGGGAGAGCGCTCGCCAACGAGGTAAGGAAGGAAAAATAACCCTTCCGAACCCGGTTCGATCTTAGAAGCGATTTGAACCAGCTCTTCGTAAGACGTTTCTTCTCTTTCGAGGACAGTGCGAAGCCATCTCAATGCCATGCCGGCAGACAACATTGCCCCTAAGAGGTACCACCGGGATTGAGGCGCATGACAAAATGTGTGAATTCGAAGAGCCGAATCGATTGTCGGTTTGGTTAACGGAACGAACGCTTGGCCGCCGGTGCCTATTGTGACCGAGCCCATAGGCGGGTCGATTAACCCATTCCCGACGGCTTGCGCAGGCTGATCGGCGCAGCCGGCCGAAACAGGGATTCCGTGAGGCAAGCCCAGCTCCATTGCAGCCTCTTGGGTCAGTGGGCCTACAACATCGGCCGAGGCGTGTACTTTTGGGAAAATCGACCTTGGCAACTGCAACCGCTCGATCACATCGTCGGCCCATACGCGCTGTCCGACGTGAAAGATACCGCTCCCCGCTGCATCAGTCTCGTCGGTACCAAGTTCGCCGGTCAACTTGAAGCGAAGAAAGTCTTTCGGCAAAATAGCCGTCTCGACTCTTTCGAGAAATTGTGCCTCACGCTTCTGCATCCAAAACAGCGAGGCGATTAGAAAGCCCGGCGTAGGCGCAGTGCCGCATTGCCGTCCTAGCAAGTCTAGACCGACCCGTTCCTTTATTTCGGTCAATAGGTCTGCACTCCGTTGGTCGGCCCAAATAATAGCAGGTCGCACCAGATTCTTTTTCTGATCGAGCAACACCAATCCATGCATTTGGCCGGAGAAGCCGATGCCCAAAATCTCTGGGTAATCTGCCTTGCTTAACGCTTCGCGAACCGCAGTTACCGTCGCCCGCCACCAATCTTCGGGGTTCTGCTCCGCGTACCCGAACTGAGGCGTCAGGATTGGGTACTCCGCAACCCCGACCGCCTTCAGCCGGCCTTCCACTCCGAACACCACCACCTTTACGCTCGAGGTGCCGAGATCTATGCCTAACAGGCAACTCATGCGGGTTCAAACTTGTCAGCTGCTATTCAGGAACCGAGAGTTTGGGAGCTCCGAAGAAAAGATAACTTTTCTGCATGACGGTGATGGCGAAGCTAGGCAAACCGTTTCAGGTGAGACTTGCCTGCAAGCGGGCGACTTACTTAATGTATCCGCCCTGAACCATTGTCCGCTCCGCAGCCGCTTGGCTGTTCTTCAGAGCTTGATCAACCGACATGTTTCCTGAAAGCGCACCAGCCATATTCTGTCCAACTTGATCGCCCAATCCCTGAAATTCAGGAATACCGACAAACTGAATGCCGGTATAGGGGACCTTCTTGATGCAGGGGTTAGTCGGGTCCGCAGTCTGCATGGCCTGGAGAGTCGTTGCGGCAAACGGCGCCGCCTTCTGATAATCAGGATTTTCGAAAGTCGATTTCCGGGTGCCAGGAGGTACCGAAGCCCAGCCTTCGTCAGCGGCAACCAGCGCAATGTATTCTTTAGAAGTCGCCCAAGCGGCAAATTTCTCGGCTGCTTCAGGCTGCTTAGCCGACTTAGGCATTCCAAACGCCCACGACCACAACCAGTGAGATCCGTTGGGGGTCGCTGCGATCGGCGCCGGAGCGTAGCCCATCTTACCCACAACTTTTGACTGTTTCGAGCTCTCAAGCATCCCGCCCGCCACGGTGGCATCGATCCACATCGCCGCCTTTCCTGTTGCCATCAGTGTCAGATTCTGATTGAACCCGTTGGCGCTGGCTCCGCTCGGACCATATTTCTTCATCAGATCGACATAGAAGCCAATCGCCTTTTTCCATTCTGGGGTATCAATCGTCGGATGCCACTGCATATCGAAGTAAGTACCACCGAACGTGTTGACCAGGGTATCGATGAATCCCATGTTTTCGCCCCAGCCCGGTAGGCCGCGCAGGGTGATACCGTAGATGCCTTTACTCTTATCCGTTAGCTGCTCGGCAAACTTGGCAATATCATCGTAGGTAGGTTGCTCCGGCATCGTCAGATTTTTAGCCGCGAACAGGTCCTTGCGATACATCAACATCGAGCTTTCGCCGTAGAAGGGCAGCGCGTAAAGCTTGCCGTCATAGGAAAGCCCGTCGCGAATCGACTTAAACACATCCTCCAGGTCGTACTCAGCAGGCAGATTCTCAAACGGGAGTAGGTTGCCTTGCTTAGCAAAAATCGGGGTATCGTATAGGCCGATAAAGACAAGATCGTATAGGCCGCCGTGTTGGGTAACGTCCAGGGTTACCTTTTGCCGAAGAACATTCTCTTCAACGATGACCCAATTCAGTTTTATATCGGGATTCTTCTGTTCGAACTTGGAAGACAATTTTTTGAGTTCGATCATGGGTTCGTTATTCACGGCACAGATCGTGACCGTCTTCTGCTGCGCGTGCGCGCTAGCTATCCCTAGCAGCAGGGACAAAATGGGAGGAAGGAGACGTAGTTTCATGGGGGATTTCTTTAAATGTTAATGGTTAGCCGATTGGTGTTAATTTGGTCGTGATCATAGTTCTAGTTCGTCTTGGTAAGGTGGGTATCTCTGGTCAACCCCGTACTGCCGCCAACAGTCCTGGAGTGGTCTCGTCCCGTGAGCCAAGGGAATCGGTCAACTGGTTCTGTCCTGTTTTCACTTCGGGGGTATACGGCCAGATGCTTTTGAGGCGTCAAAATGATCTTACCTGTCAAAACCAATGCAACCGGATTTGTAATGACGCTTTCTAAAACCTGTATTTGCATCCTGTAAGTCGTCATTACAGAACCTGTAAATAGCAAAGCCGGATGCAGACGGGCAGGATTCGGTTCCCGACTGTCCGCTGTCACCGGTGCTCTTTGTTGGAAATAACGCGCGTGGCGTCGCCTTGGCAGCAGGACAGGTTTTTCTGATTCAGTGAAGGGCGATGGCACCGCAACTTGCCCTTACCACCAGGTGAGGCTTAGAGAGCAGCTCTGTCGGCGGGAGAGTTGGGTCGGCCAGGCGATCGAACATGGCACGCAGGGCGTTTCTGGCCAAGTCCCGGTAGGGTTGCGCAATCGTTGTCAATGGTGTTGTCAGCAATTCCGCATACTTCAGGTCGTCAAATCCTATCAGCCGCATATCTTCCGGCACCCGAACCTTTGCTCTGGCGAAGGAATGCATCAACAGCGCCGCTGTGTAATCGTTGCCGCAGATGATCCCGTCAATCTTTCGATTCCGGAGCAACTGTTTGACAAAGCTGGAATCCCTTGGATCACCGACCCGATAAAAGTCTTTTGATGGTATCAAATTATTGTCGAGCATCGCTTCTCGCGCGCCAGCGACACGCGCCTCGATCGTTGGCGCCGAATAAGCTTGTGCGACGAAAGCCAAGTTTTGCATACCAAGTTTAACCATGTGCTGGCCGGCAAGGTAGCCCGCCATAACATTGTCGAGTCCGACCAGATCAAAATCGCTGCGGAAAGAGAAGGGGACAAGATCCCGGTCTAGAAGTACGACCGCGATTCCGGCCCGCCGTAATTCCTCGGCCGTTCGCTTACTGACTTCGTCTTTGTCGCCAGCAAATTCGAAAGGTGCAAAGAACACCCCGCTTACGTTGCGGCGGATAAAATGCTGGCAAACGTCCTCGGCATCTTTGACAGTCAAGTCCGCCAGCGGCTTGCTGTTGGCCCACAGCAGGCTGTAGTCTCTTGATCTCGTCAGGCTGGCAAGCTCCTGGCAAACAAAATCCAGGACCTCAGATATGTCGAGTGCCGGCAGGAGAACCCCCAAGTGTCGAGAGGATTCCGTGGTTGACGGTTGAGTACCTGTTAGAAACGAACCCGACCCAACGCGTCGTTCGATAACGCCTTCAGACTGCAAGTCCCGAAGCGCGCGTGCCGCGGTTGGTCGGGAAACACCGAACCGCCGCACCAGCTGAGCCTCGCTCGGCAGGCGTTGAATCGCATTGTATTGACCGTCTAAAATTTCCCTGAGCAGCGTTCGGTAGATTTCATGGTGTTTGTACATGGATTTCGTGGCTTTTGGAATTTACACCGCATCTGGTTGAGATCTTACCAAAATGAGCATATCAATGCTTGGTCCTGATATGACATCTACGCGCGAATTTGTCACTCAGGTTTGTTGCAGTGCAACCGAACACTGTGCAGCGGGACACCGATTCCCAACCATGAAAAGTGCAAAACAAAACCGCCGTAGTCTGGTGGGGACTACGGCGGAGAATCAGCGCGCCAACCCAACAACTCTTTTCGGTATCGGTATCGGCCATTCGCTATTATTTCACATAGCCGCCTTGTTGCACGGCGCGTTCTGCCTGGTTTTGGCTCGCCTCAGCGCTTGCTCGACTCTCATTTTACCAGCGGGTATACCAGCAGCCAGTCGAAGGGATCGGCCACCATCTTCCGGAGGAGTGTCCCGAGGAAATGACAAAAGCGATCCTAGAGTTTTGGAACGCAGAAGCGCCACCGGTCCGTTGGAAGTCGAGGCGTCACATATTCTTATCAAGACGCCGAAGACTATAAGTGCCACCCGTTCCGACTCTGCGAAATGCCGCTTTATCGGGCTGTTCTTGTTCATGCCGGCCGGCCAGGTCAGTTCAAGCGGACCTACCTGAAGATGCTGACAGGAGCTGAGATAAGAAAACCGCGAGAGCAACAGAAAGCACAACTGACTGAAGACAATCGCAAAATACAAACCTTATGACGGAGGAAATACAAGAAATCGAAAGACTAATTAAACAAAGCGCCAAGCTTCGCGATTCGTTGATCCGGCTCGCACGGAAATTGCAGGTGCTTCAGAATACAATCAGCCGTGTTGGCGGCCAAGAGGATACACGACAGGTCAAAGCAACCAACGATCAGGCTTTCATTATGTACCGGGAACGAGTCTTGGCATTCTTCCAATCGCCACAGATGAAGTTGCGTTGGCGCAACCAGATATCTCACGGGGTCCAAGGCCTTGATACGGTCAAGTTCCTTTGTCGGTGTCGACACCGGAGAATTCACCCATAATGGGCCGTTTGTCAGCTTCATCACGATCATTCGGGTCGGGAGCGGGATTCCGAAGTTGCGAATCGGCGACCCGTCGATCATCCAGAGGTTCTCAGCAAATTCTTCGAGATTAGGCATGGATGTCCTTGTAACTGAGCGCATCGGTTCCCGAACGTTCAAAACAACCGGCGTGACCGTAGTCCCGAGAAAGCTTGAATCACACTACCGCTTGATAATATTTCGCTCTGTCTGCCGGATAGCTGCAGCAGAAATTGGCTCGTTTGCTCGAGTGGCGACACGAAAGATAGATCAAATAGGCGATTTAGTTGCCTGAGTTTATTTAGGCGGGTTAGGAGTTAAGTGAGATCCGCCAAATAAGATATCTTGTTTCCGTCCTTGCGGTAAGCGGGACCTCACACGGCTGACTCCCCTCGCTCCCCAGTGCGAATGCGAATCGCCTCTTGAATTGGGACAACGAACACCCTGCCGTCGTTGATCCTTCCGGTGCGCGCCTTACCTACGATGGCCTGAAGCGTGCGCCTCACCCGGCTATCGGCGACGACGATTTCAAACTTCAGCTTTGGAAGAAAATCGTTGAAATATTCGCCACCTCTAGAAATGGAAGTGTGATCCGCATGCCGACCCAACATTTTTACTTCGCTGACGGTTACTCCCTCGACGCCTATCTCGATTAAGGCTTCCCTTACCTGCTCCATTTTGAAGGGTTTGATGATTGCCTCGATCTTTTTCACAACCAATCATTTGAAGCACATTTTGGCGTCACGCAACCGAAGTTTACCTCGTAAGCTAGCTAGGCCCGAGGAAGCGGACCGCCCTTCGTCGATCAGTAACCTCCGCTCGGCAGTCGCGAAAATTGCTCTGGCACTGCTTGGATTCGGACGTATTAATTTTTCCGAGACCTCCTGCCCCTGTCACAGACGTGCTAGTAACGATCATTGAACTTTGGGGAGCGTCGACATGGACAAAGCGCTGACTGAAGTTTGGATGAGGCAGTTCCGTATCGCTGTCGCCTTTGCTAACGCCGAAGCGCAGCTCAGTGAAACTTTCGCCCTTTAGTCAGTGCGGGATCTCTCCCATCCTCGAAGAAACGGCACCATGGTCAACCCTTGCACGAACTGTTTGAACTGCGCTGCGTAATCTCCTTATGTCAGGAACGGTGAGTGAGCTGCCCGTAACCTGAGTTTCTTTTTAAGGTGGGCACGGCTCAGGAGGGATCGCGGAAGCCTACCTTCCTGACCAACAGCGATGACGTTCGACGATGGCCCAAGCGCGGAGTACACGCCACGACTGCTAGACATGCTGAAGGCACGCCACATCAAAGCGACCTTCTTCCTAGTTGGAAAAAATGTCCAAGCGCATCCGGAACTGGTTCGACGGATTCTCGCGGAGGGGCATGAGATCGGAAATCACACTTGGGATCATCCGCAACTATCAAAACTCTCTGATGCGCGAGCGACAGACGAAATCGAAAAGACTCAGGACGCGATTCGCGCGGCGTGCGGTGTGACACCGACTTTGTTGCGCCCGCCGTACGGCGCACTTAATAAGCCAGAGCATATTTGGATTCCGCAGCAGCTGAAGCTCAATGTAATTTACTGGACTGTGGATACTGAGGATTGGAAGCACCCTGGCGCCGCAGCAATCACCCAGCGAGTCCTTGCCGGTGCCCGGCCTGGCGCCATCATCTTGCAACATGATACCCACGGGCAGACAATCGATGCTATGCCTGCGGCCTTGGATGGCTTGATTGCGAAGGGATACCATTTGGTAACGGTGAGTCAATTGATCGCGCTTGAATCGCACGAACTTTCATCAAATTCGCAGCCGAATGACGCCGGCAAATCCGAGAAAAGTATGGCCAGGTGATCGGGCAGTGTTCAAGAAGCTCGATAGACTTCTAAAGCCCAGCCTTCGGGATCGAACTCAGGCGGACCTTTTAAGGAAGTCATCAATCGCTGTTCTATTACTTCCTCCGCGTTCTCCAAAGCAAGGTATTCGAATAGCTGAATGGCATCGATAATCGGTCCTTGATTAGCCGAAAACACTTTTCGACCACCCCTACCGTACCGCTCTGCGATTCGAGCTAGTAGGTCGAGTTTCTGAATGATCACTTCGACTGATCGGAATCGCGAATTTCTGAATTTGAAGGCGATGCTGGAATCAAGGCACAACCTCTTGGAGAAACGATCTATTTCAGCCGACCGGATTCCCATAGCCTTGATGCGGCGGCGACTCTGGGAAAGAGAAAACTGCAACAGACCAAAATTATGGTTTCGGCGGGAAACCATTCTGTCGACCCAAACGAGCAAAACGCAGAGCAGTCCACTAACGGAAAGGATACAAAGGCTCGGTCCTGTCAGAGCTTTCAAACATAGCGCTGAAAGCGTGATACCTATCAGCTGCATCGGCAGCGATAGATAGGCCGATACCGCCGTGGGCCCTTTCCAGAGCTGCTCTCGAAGTTGGCGACGAAGCCAAACATCCAGACTAAGCATTGTTCCATCCTCCTAGGTCCCTGAAGCCACCCTTTTAGTGTTCGAGTAATGAAAGGCGATTGGACTTGTCCCCGAGTTCGCTACTTGTTAGAGGACCGCTGTTTCGCTCCGGAGCTGGGTATGCCGAATGTCAGTCGCTTGATCGCGCCAAAAAGAATCCTCGGCGATATTGGTTGAATGGTCCCCGACCCGCTCAAGAGCGCGACCGACAAAGATGAGATCCAAGTAACTGGGTAGGTTTTCCGGGTCTGCGCTAGCCACGGCCATAAGCTTTTCACCGATATCGGTGGTGAGCGCGTCCAACTCCTTATCGCGGGGTTTCAGCGTCCACGCTAGCGCGCAATCGCTTTCGGCAAAACCTCGAATGCTATCGCGAAAGATTGATAGCGCCACCCGATACGCTGGCTCGAGCAAAGCGACTTCGCTGACCGATTGCCGGGAACTCAGACGTTTCGCTCGTCGGGCAATGGTAACAGACTGGTCAGCGATACGCTCCAGGTTTGTGCTGACCTTCATCGCAGATACAACTTGTCGTAGATCGGAGGCAACCGGATGAAACCGGATTAACAAACTGACTCCGTTCTCATCCACTTGCTTTTCAAGCGTGTCGATTTCCTCATCTTCCGCGATCACTTGGTCGCAGAGCTCGCTGTTTCGGGTTAGAAAAGCTTCGAAAGCGGTTTCAAGAATCCGATCGGTGAGGCTCGACATCATGAGAATGTCGTTCCTCAATCCATAGAGAGCAGCGTCGTAGCTGCTAAGGATATGCTTAGCTTGCTCTGGCATTTGGTCGTGTGAGTCTACCCCTTGTTTGCCAGTTCTGCTAGTCGCCAGTCAGCGTTCCTCGAACTCTGAAGTGGGACTTCGCTCCTTAGTTCCTCCATGCGATTCGCCTGACTTACTGCTCGTAAGGTTTGTTCGGGCGCTTTATCCAGCTTGCTTGATCTGCGTTTCGTGGTTTAACCATAACATGCGCAAGGCCACCCCACGGGTTTCCCGGCTACGTCCAACTAAAGAAGTGTCGGTGATGGCCTGGATTGAGGACGCGGCTAGCAGCGTTTTGCTGGTGCGCCAAGCCGCAGGATTGAAATTATGGACACTACCGGGCGGTAAAGTAAAAAAGGGTGAATCACTGGTTAAAGCCCTGAAAAGAGAAGTTCGCGAAGAAACGGGATTACGTATCCAGGTTGGCAGTCTTTTGGGAGTGCTTGATCGACGCGATAAGGACGCAATCACGTTGCTCTTTGCCGCGATCTCAAGTCAGGGGTCGAACAAGGTTAAGCGGAAGCAAAACGAAATTAAGAAAGCAACGTTTCAGAGCTCTCTCCCGAACAAAGCTTCGCCATCCGCTAAGTACTTTTGGTCCGCGAGAAGAGGTCCAGTCAAAAAGGCACCCAAAATTCGAGCTGTTACCTATCAATTTCCGGCGACGACCATCCGCGAATACAAAATAGCCAAGAAGTCCAAATAAGTTCGCGCAATGGCTTATGTCCTTCTATAGTTAGCATTGTGTCAGGATCCCGGACAGCAGATGCCGTGGATGACGACATGTCAATCCTGGACGCTTTAAGGGGATTGCTAGCCTCAGAGATTGAGGCGGTGACGTTCGATGATCCTGCGCAGTTTCTCAATTACGTCCAAAGCCACAATATTCGAGTCGCGATCTTGGACGTCGCGATGCCCGGGCTCAGTGGGATTCAACTGCAGAAGCAGCTATGCGTTTCTCTCCGGGAACCAAAGTGATCATCATAACTGGTCGGCCGGAGTCTGAGATTCGCACGTTAGCTTTGACTGGCGGTGCGTTCGGCTTTTGGGCCAAGCCGATCGATGATGAAGCGTTTCTTTCGTGCGTGCGGCAAGCACTTGGGAAATGACGAGTTCCCGTTGCCGTCTTTAACTCGACGAAACCATCAGCTCAATGGTCATATTCACAGTGCCAACAGAAGGAACTATCGATAGATGCGCAAACGCTCGAAGAGGATGAGGGGACGAGCTTCACATACCCATTTCGCGTCCAGTATCTCTCTTGTGTCGACGAGCGGTTTCCCTTTTCCGTTCAAGTTGCGATAGGACAACCTTAAGCCGGTTTTCCATTGTTTGCCTAATTTCGACATTCGCACCGGCAATGAGTCTCTGAAGTTCGGGCGGGCGGACGATCTTGTGATGCAAAAGTGCCACAACGAATTCGGAGTCTTTTTCCCGGCCGGCGGCCAGTTTCGAATATGCTAGGTCGATCGGTGCCAAGCAATGGACGCGAGCTCCTCCAACGTCCATTTCAACGAGCCTGTCGTTAAAGTCTTCTGGCAGCGTCGCTGTTTCCGGTCCGACGGCATGAGCGTAGATGCGAAAAGTCTCGTGAAAGCGAGTTAATTCGCCAATGTTTCCGTCTATTATCGCAGCAGCAGATTCGGTGAATGGTAAAGGGCAAACGTCCAGCTCCATGGACACTCGTAGTTCTCGCGGAGCATCCGGCACGCTGCCCAGAATCGCCTGGCTCCCGATAACTAAGAACTCATGACTATTCGTCGCGTTGGTACATGCTTTGATGATGTGCTCAAACTCCTGCCGATTCATGTTTCTCGAGAATGCGACGCCGTTCTTCTTGAGTCAGGATTCCGGCAAAGGGTGTCGATTGCCGAAGTCGACGAGCATTTTCACTATCCTCGACCAACAACTCGAGGACTTGTTCCACTGAGTGCGATCTAAGAATCTCGAGCCATTCTTGCATCGCATCCGTCAGCGAAACTGAAAACCGCCCACTGCCTATGTCTTTGCTCAGGCGCTCACGAACTCTTGTTAAGAGACCAGGATTCTTCCTGATCCGCTGTGCGATCTCGCGATGCAGCGCAAGGCTCCGTTCCTCCAATTTTCTATGCCGCACAGCCATGTCTTCGTCAATAGTCGCATATTCCTTTCGCACCTTCCATCCTAGTATTCAGCGGACAAAGCGTCGCTCCCTGCCGGATTTGCTTCCCGCAAATACCGGCTCCGCGTTGTCCGGGCAGCCGCGCAGTGACCATGGCCCGGGGGGTACGTCGGCTGGCTCAACAAATCGCCAGTCAACCAAACCGAAAGATCCGAGCCTAAGATAGTCTCGAACGGCAGGCGAGACATCGATGCCGGCTCCATGGTTAACGTTAGGCGACGGCCGCTCATCCCCGAACACATAGCTCGCTGAATCTGTATAGAATGGTCCTACATCCTCCCATTGCGCATAACAGATTTTGGCGCCGAGCCGGATCTCCAGCCAATGTCCTTTGCACACGCTCGAACCGAGCCCACAGAATCGCTCGACAAACCAAGGCACTACTTTCGCTGCTTCAGGCTTTAGTCGGCCTCCGGCCATGTCACAGTATGGCAACGCAACGTAAAACGGGTTTTCACGAGGACGGAACCCGGCCGGCCTGTATCCGCTTCTGCGCACCGGATCGTCGATGCCACCGTACCTACCCACCCAATTTTTATCCCAAGCACTGCGTGTGTTGGTGGGGCCGCTACCTGTTTCGCCAATCCAAAATACGGTTGAAACAATCGCCATTTTCCAGGGGTAACACGATGAAGACTCGTCACACCTGATCGACAAATCCGGCGCTAATGCAGCGACATTGACCCCGCTCCACAGGCGCGTCTTCACATCGCCGCAGCTACCTTCTGGCTTGATCGTAAAAGCCGCGTGATCTCCGTTGCTCAGCTCTCCAGAATGCCCTGGAGCAGGGATAATAACAAGAACCACACTGCCTAAGAGGACCAACCAATTACCTTTGGCCATTAATAAAAAACGATTTGTTGTGACCGTTGTACTCTAGCCGTCCACTCGTCTCTCCACCGCTAAGGAGTGCCTCACGGACAGCTTCCTGCACAGCTTCGCGCGCCGCGTTGCACATTCGGCGCGCGCCCTGCTTCTCGCTGTAGCCGTTCCGCACGATTGCTTTCAAGGCCTCAGCATCGTACTCGGTGATGTTATGCCCTCGGCGATCTTGCGCCTCGATCTCCCACTGCAAATGCAACCGCCCCACTTCGATCTGCTCTTCATAAGACAGCCGGTTAAAAACCAGCACGCGATCGAACCGGTCGAAGATTTCAGGGCGCATTTGGTCTCGAGCTTCCTGAATGACCCGGCGCACTAAGGTTTCCCGGACGTTTGTCTTTGAACCGACCAACAGAGGCGAGCCTATGTTCGAAGTGGCGGCAACATAGAACTTTTCAAGATTGAGAACTCGCCCCGAACCCAGCGTGAGCCTGGCGGCACTCAAAAGCTGTAAGAACAGATCCAGCACACGCTCATGAGCTTTCTCGATCTCGTCAAAAAGAAGCGTCCCTGAACCGTCGACCCGGTCATAGTTCAGTCCGAATAATCCTTCCTCTCCATTACGGCCGAGCAGGCGATAGATCGATTCTAACGTCTGATATTCGCTCATGTCGAATCGGACCAATTTGTCACTGCCGAGCAGATAATCCGTAAAAGCATTGCAGACATCGGTTTTGCCGACGCCTGGCGGTCCCAACAAAAGCAGATTTGCTTTTGGTTTCCCTTGCGAGTTAATCCCCAATTCGCCGTTGATGAGAATCGGAACCATTTCTCGAACCACTTCCGGCTGGCCGAGGATATTTCCGTTAATGAAGGCCTCAAGACCTTTCAATTTCTCCAGTAGCTTCGGATCAATCATCGCTTACCGGACCAAGCTGTAGGCCATCAGTTTTCGATCTTTTGCTCATCCCCTCAATCTTCCCAAAGTCTCTATCTGACTTCTCGCCATCCTTCATAGCGGCTTTGCGTCGCAGATCATCATTCTGGGCCTTCAGCTCTGAGATTTCAGTTTGCGCTTCCTTGATCACTTGGTCAGTTTGCGCAAGACCTTGAGTCAGTCCTTCAAGCTTTTCCCGCGCGAGCTTAGCCTTCTCCAATTCGTGAACGACTTCGTCCTTTTCATCCCGGGCTTCGTTTCGCAGCTCGGTCAGTTCCTGATCATCAGGCACAGGTCGATATGCCTTGGCAACGATGCTCGATCTCGGCCCGCTAGTAATCGACGCCCCGCTTATCACGACCTGCCGTCCAGCTGGGTTCAATCGGTTCCAATAGGCGCTCTGCTCAACGTGATAGTAATTCCCCGCCTCCCGCATCGAATTTCCATCTGGAAGCCGGCCTACCCGATATACATGGAGTTGGTCCGGCACGCGTACTAAACTGCTTTCATGGAAAGTTAGTCGGCGCCCTGTGCTCGAATGCGCAGGTGTCGCATGCGCCT
>Ga0207129_1020_pt2 | contig 23521 bp, 24 predicted proteins | sample Alteio_BWMinHeat_15_FD_153517 | JGI IMG/M metagenome (GOLD analysis project Ga0207129, IMG submission 153517) | Enriched cells from forest soil in Barre Woods Harvard Forest LTER site, Petersham, Massachusetts, United States -... | ecosystem: Environmental > Terrestrial > Soil > Temperate forest >... | reverse complement strand
CAAACAACCTGGTTGTCAGATTGATTACATGATACAAACTCGATTTGGTTCTTTATATGTTTGTGAAATTAAATTTTCTAAGCATCCTATTGAATATAAAATCATAGAGGAAATGGAACAAAAGATTGCAAGGATAAAGCGCCCCAAAGGCCTTTCTTGTCGGCCGGTTTTAATTCATGTTAATGGCGTGCATGAAAGTGTGGTTGAGGTGGGTTATTTTTCAGATATTGTTGATTTCGGTCAGGCGCTTGATGGAGCGTCAACTTAATACCCCGGAAAATCTTCCACTTTTACTCGCTCTTCATTAATGCCCATCTCAGCAAGAAAGCTTTGCGATGCGCTCACCATGGTTTTAGAGCCGCAAATATAATAAATAGGTGATGTCAGATCAGCTAAGTGTTGTTTAATTAAATCTTGTGTAATAAAGCCACAAGTCTTCGACATGGTAGGTAGAAAATGAAAATGCAGATGATTTTGTGCGAAGGTATGCAGTTCATCAAAAAAAGCGCTGTCTGCTTGTGTTGGATTGCAATAAAACAAATGAAAATGGCGATGCGGATGCGTGTGTAGGGCTGCGCGTAGCATACTATAAAAAGGCGCGATGCCGATGCCGCCTGCGAGGAAGACAGTTGGTGTTTGCGCGTCTTCGTGCAAGGTAAAGGTGCCTGCTGGCCCTGCGCACTTGATTGTGCTACCAATTGGGAGTGCGAGCAGGGCTTGTTTGTAGGGAGAGGGTTGCATGCGTGTGACAATCGAGAGATGTGGGTCGTGAGGGATGCTCGCGAACGAGAAGCGTCGCGTGCGGTTGGTTACTTCTAGATCGGTATTGGGTAGGGTAAAGCCGCCATATTGACCTGGGATGAAGGTGAAGCCAGCGGGCTTTTCAAATTCAAAGAGAACAGTATCTCGAGCGATTGCAGTTTGCTTTTGTAAGGTGAGCGTGTGGATGGGCATGGGACCGCTTGTTGCAATGATTTAAAGTCTCGCACGAGGCTGTGTTGGTGTTGCTACGTTGGTATTATGCTTGGCAGGCGCAGGTAATTCAATAATTCGTTGGCATAGCTCGTCTATCCGTTTTTTTAATTCTGGATGTTTAGCCAATTGATTCAGTATAAAGGGATGCAGAATAGGTGCAATGAGATGTATTTTGTCAGCCGTTATCTCTTTGCTGAATAATGCACCTTTTGTTTTTCCTAAAATATTATCTAAATTATCATATACTGTCTCGATAGCATCGAAAATAAATTGATAAAATTTCTCAACATTAGGATTAGAAGCAACAGTAGGGTGTCTGGTAAGAACGAGGCAAGCGCATGCGATCACGGCTTCTGCGGAGTTGACAGGCTGTTTGATAAAATCGTCGATAGTTGCTTGTAAGTCTTTGTCTTTTTTCTCGACATCAAGACTCTGCAAGGTACTAATCAGTTCTGCATGAGTTGGTTTGGTTCGGCTGTTCATGGCTTATCTCTTTTATGTTGTTTTCGCGAGTGCTTTGCCTATACTAAGCAGTATAGCGTATCTGTCTGAAAGTAAACTTAAAATGAAAACCAACGGTGAAAATAAACAATCTGATATAACTAGTATACCTCTCAAGCGGCTCGAATGGGCGTGTAGGCGGGGGATGCTGGAGTTGGATTTGATGTTGATGACGTTTCTCAATGAAAAATATAGCAAATTATCTTCTGATCAGCAAGCCCTTTTTGCTGATTTATTAGCCCAACCTGATCCTGATTTATTCGCTTGGCTGCTGGGTAATCAGCCGCCAGCTATGCAATTTACCTCATTGATTAATCAGATACGCCAATGTCAACATATTGTTTCAAAATAAAATTTTCGCCTTACTATGCCTTATATTGGGTAGTACTGACGCTCCTGAGTAGCCTGATTGCGGGTGCATTGCCGCTCTATTGGCTATGGCGCGTGCTTTTGGTTGCAATGGTGTTGGGCTATGGTGCTTATGTGCTGTGGGGAGAGGTGTGCTTGCGGGGTAAGCGTGCTGTGTTGGCTTGTGAGTGTATTGCTAAGGGCGAGTGGGTGTTGATGACGCGGGAAGGCGAGGTGTCTGCGCAATTACTGAATGGTGCCATTGCAACGGGGCTGGTTTGCGTGTTGCGTTTTAAGCCAGCTAAGGGGCACCGTGTTTATAAGGCGCTGATTTTTAAAGATGCCTTGTCGACTGATCACTATCGGGCGTTGAATGTGCTGCTGCGGGCTTAACGATCTACCAGCCGTGGATTGCCAGCGTCATCAATTGCCACAAAAGTAAACTGTCCTTGCGCGACTTTTTGGAGTGACGAGTCTTTAATCGGCGAGGTGGTCCACACTTCAATGTGAAACGTCATTGACGTGCGGCCGACTTTGATGAGATCGATATAGCAAGACACAGCATCGCCCACGTTGACCGGCTTGATGAAGGTCATCTCATTGATGGCAACGGTAACGGTGCGGCTTTTTGCGCGGCGCCTGCTTTCCATGCCGCCGGCAATGTCCATGTGAGACACCAGCCAACCGCCAAAGATATCACCATTGACGTTGGTATCTGCCGGCATGCCGGTCGTGAGTAAGGCGAGTTTGCCGCGAGGTTGGTCCGCAGATGTCATGATGATCTCCTTAATTAGATAACTTCATTTTAATCTTTCTTAAAATACAGTACCATCATCCCCTTATTCTCACTAGAAAATACTTATGCACCACATTCGCAATTTTTCAATCATTGCCCACATTGATCATGGCAAATCGACACTTGCCGATCGACTGATTCAACTCTGTGGCGGGCTCGAGGCACGTGAAATGCAAGCGCAAGTGCTTGATTCCATGGATTTAGAGCGCGAACGCGGCATTACCATCAAGGCGCATAGTGTGACCTTGTCTTATCAAGCGCAAAATGGCGAAACCTATCAGCTCAATTTTATCGATACGCCTGGGCATGTCGACTTTTCCTATGAAGTTTCGCGCTCGCTGGCTGCCTGCGAAGGTGCTTTGCTGATGGTTGATGCGGGGCAAGGGGTGGAGGCGCAGACCGTTGCTGTTTGCTATACCGCGCTTGATCAAGGTTTGGTCGTTTTACCGGTCTTGAATAAGATTGACCTGCCACAAGCAGAGCCAGAACGCGTGATTCACGAAATCGAAGACATCATTGGCCTTGAAGCGCAAGATGCCGTGCGGGTCAGTGCCAAGCAGGGTCTAGGGATTGAGACGCTGCTCGAGCGCTTGATTGCAACTATTCCGCCACCCGAAGGCAATGCCGATGCCCCACTGCAGGCCTTAATTATTGACTCTTGGTTTGATGCGTATTTAGGGGTGGTTTCGCTGGTGCGTGTTAAAAATGGCACGCTCAAAACGGGCGAAAAAATGCAAGTCATGTCAACGGGTAAAGCATATGAGGTGACTGGCATTGGTGTTTTCACCCCAAGACGTGTGGCGACGGATATTTTGCGTGCAGGTGAAGTGGGCTATGTGATTGCAGGGATTAAAGATATTAATGGTGCGCCAGTTGGCGATACGCTGACGCATGCTCGTCAACCGGCAAGCGAAGCGCTGCCTGGGTTTAAAACAGTGAAACCGCAAGTCTACGCCGGTTTATTTCCGATTCATGCTGATGATTTTCCAGCATTGCGTGATGCATTGAGTAAATTGCGCTTGAACGATGCCGCGCTTTTTTTTGAACCAGAATCATCAGAAGCATTAGGTTTTGGTTTTCGCTGTGGCTTTTTAGGCATGTTGCACATGGAAATTGTGCAAGAAAGATTAGAACGCGAATATGATCTTGACCTCATTACCACAGCACCAACAGTGGTATATGAAGTGGTGACGACTAAAAATGAGACGATTTATGTCGATAATCCTGCCATGTTACCGCCACTCAATCATGTTCAAGTGATTCGCGAACCGATTGCGAAGGCAAATATTTTAGTGCCGCAAGCGCATTTAGGCAATGTCATTACGTTATGTGTAGATAGACGCGGTGTGCAAAAAAACATGCTCTTTCATGGTAATCAAGTCGCTTTAGTGTATGAATTACCGATGAATGAAATTGTGATGGATTTTTTCGATCGATTAAAATCAGTGAGTCGTGGCTATGCATCACTCGATTATAGTTTTTCACATTTTCAAGAAGCGGATTTAGTGAAATTAGATATGCTGATTAATGGCGAGAAAGTCGATGCATTATCAACCATTGTACATCGTGAGCAAGCGCATTATCGTGGTCGCCAAATTACCGAAAAAATGCGCGAATTGATTCCTCGCCAAATGTTTGATGTGGCGGTGCAAGCAGCAATTGGTTCGCAAATTATTGCACGCCAAACTGTAAAAGCACTGCGTAAAAATGTGATTGCAAAATGCTATGGTGGCGATATTTCACGTAAGCGCAAATTGTTGGATAAGCAAAAAGAAGGGAAAAGACGCATGAAGCAACTTGGTAATGTAGAAGTGCCACAAGAAGCGTTTTTAGCTGTGTTAAAATTGGATGATAAAAAATGAATATCAATTTTGAATTAATTTTATTCTATGCCGTCATCATTTCAGGGGTGATTGGCTTGTTTGACATGGTATTTTTAGCGCCAAGACGTCGTCGCCTTGTCTCTGGTGAAGTAAAAGTTCCTATGTTATGCGATTATGCGCGTTCTTTTTTCCCTGTGTTATTAATTGTCTTTTTGTTACGTTCTTTTTTATTTGAACCATTTCGCATTCCCAGTGGCTCACTAGAACCGACGTTGCTAATGGGCGATTTTATTTTAGTTAGTAAATATAATTACGGCATCCGCTTACCAGTCATTCATAAAAAAATCTTAAACACAGGCGAACTGCATCGTGGTGATATTGTTGTGCTGCGCTCACCGCCTGATCCAAGCATAGATTTTATTAAACGCGTAATTGGCTTGCCTGGTGATCATGTGCAATATATTAATAAAACACTTTATATTAACGGACAAAAAATACCACAAGTATTTGTTAAAAATGCGATGGCTGAAGGCGAAGAGGGTGCAGATTGGCAAGCCGTGCAAAATCAAGAAGATTTATTAGGTGTCAAACATTCTATTTATCTTAATCCTGAGCGAAGCAGTCGTGACTATACGGATATTATCGTTCCTAAAAATATGTATTTTGTGATGGGTGATAATCGTGATGATAGTGCGGATAGTCGTTATTGGGGCTTTGTGCCTGATCAAGCCATTGTCGGTAAAGCGAAAATTATTTTATTCAGTTGGAATGGTGAAAAAGATACTATGCGCTGGACGCGTTTTGGTCGATTAATTCATTAGGATGAAATCATGTTGAATGAATTATCGCAAAAATTAGCTTATCAATTTAAAAATATAGCCTATTTAAAAACCGCACTGACGCATCGCAGCGCCGGGCGCGACCAAAACGAGCGTTTGGAATTTCTAGGTGATTCGGTGGTGAATTTTGTCATTGCTGATATGCTCTATCAACAACTGCCAGAAGCGACAGAAGGCGAATTGAGTCGATTTCGCGCGACATTGGTGAGCCGTGATATGTTGGCAGAACTTGCAAAACAATTTGATTTAGGGCGCTATTTGATTTTGGGGCCAGGTGAACAACGCAGTCGCGGTTACGAAAGATCATCTATTTTATCCTGTGCGATGGAAGCGGTGATTGGTGCAGTTTATTGCGATGGCGGCTTTCAAGTGGCCTATGATCAATTGCGTCAGTGGTATGAGCCACAGCTTGCTTCATTAGGTCAGGCAAGCGCGCATAAAGATCCAAAAACAATCTTGCAAGAATATTTGCAAGGTCAAAAGATGGCATTGCCCACGTATACCGTCACCGATATTACCGGTAAAGCACACACGCAAGGCTTTATTGTGAAGTGTGAAGTCGCGAGTATTGCGAAAACAACTTTAGGAAAAGGGACGAGTCGTAGGCGTGCAGAACAAGAAGCAGCAAGTAGTATGTTAAAGGTGTTGCAGCTATGAATAAAATGAAAGCAGGCTATATCGCCATTATTGGCCGACCGAATGTTGGTAAATCAACCTTACTCAATGCATTGGTAGGTGAAAAAATCAGCATTACGGCACCCAAACCACAAACCACGCGTATGCAAATTTTAGGCATTAAAACAACAGATACGGCACAAATGATATTTATTGATACGCCCGGATTGCATGATGATGACAAACCGCGCGCGATGAATCGTTACATGAATAAAATCGCTAATGCGAGTGTGGATGATGCAGATGTGATTATCTGGATGATTGAGGCGATAGGCTTAAGGGAAGCAGATAATATTGCACTCAAAAAATTAAAGTCACTCAATCAGCCTGTGATTTTAGTGATAAACAAAATTGATTTATTGAAAGAAAAAGAGGCATTACTAACTCTAATCACAAAATTAAAAGACAGCTATCCCTTTGCGGCTATCGTTCCATTATGTGCAAAGCGTACAGATAGTTTACAGGGATTAGAAAAAGAAATTATTCGCCTCTTGCCAAAAGGCGAAATGATTTTTCAAGATGAAGAGATTACTGATAAATCTATTCGCTTTTTAGCAGCGGAAATGATTCGCGAAAAACTCGTGCGGTTTACCAATCAGGAATTACCTTATGCCACCACCGTTTCTATTGAATATTACCATGAAGGTGAGACGCTGATTGAAATGCAAGCGGTAATTTGGGTGGAACGTGAAGGACAAAAAGCGATTGTGATTGGTAAAGGTGGCGCACTACTTAAAAAAATTGGCACCGATGCAAGACGTGATATTGAAAAATTAGTCGATAAAAAAGTCTTCTTGCGCCTATGGGTACGTGTCAAAGCTGATTGGACAGATGATGAACGTGCATTGAAGCAATTTGGGTATGAATAACAAAAAGATTCTATTAGAACCTGCGTTCGTCTTGCATAGTCGTTGTTATCGTGAAACCAGTGTCTTGTTAACATTATTTACGCAACACGAAGGGCGTGTTGATCTGGTTGCCAAAGGTGTGCGGCAAGCAAAATCAAAAACAAGCGGATTATTGCAACCTTTTTTTCCTTTGTTGATTTCTTTTGCTGGTAAAACAGAATTAATGACTTTAACCCAGGTAGAACCTCATGGTGCGCTTTCGATGTTGCAAGGGCACCATTTGTTCGCGGGTTTTTACTTAAACGAATTGCTGATATATTTTTTACAAAAACATGACCCGCATCCTATTTTATTTAAGCATTATCAAGAAGCGATCAAAGTATTATCAAAACATGGTGAAATAGAGCCTATTTTAAGGCAATTTGAGAAAAATTTACTAGCCGAGATAGGTTATGGCATCTTGCCAGATGCGAGTGCCGCAGAAAAATTATTTAATACGCAAGATCATTATTGTTTTCTAAAAGAAACAGATTGGGTGCGTGCAGATAGTCTGCCAGGTTGTCACCAAGCTGCGACTTTTATCGGCGAACACTTACACAATATGGCAAATAATTTCTGGCCCCCCCGATACTTTGCATGAAGCGAAGCGCTTGATGCGTATAGTATTAGCAGATTTGCTGGGGGCGAAGATGATTTATAGCCGGCAATTATTTATTTGAGGTCTCCACATGAACCCAACCACCCCCATCCTACTCGGCGTCAACATTGATCATGTCGCAACGCTGCGGCAAGTGCGTCGGGCAACCTATCCTGATACTGTGGAAGCCGTTATTGCAGCTGAAAAAGGCGGTGCAGATGGCATCACGGTGCATTTACGGGAAGATCGGCGACATATTCAAGCGCATGATATTGAACGTATTCTGCCTATTTTAAAAACAAGATTAAATTTAGAAATGGCTGTTACAGATGAGATGATTTTATATGCAGAAAAAATTCGTCCGACGTATTGTTGTCTGGTACCAGAAAAAAGAGAAGAATTAACAACAGAAGGTGGGCTTAATGTATTAGCTGATGAATATAAAGTGACAGAAGCGGTTCGTGCATTACAACGTGCAGGTATTCAAGTGTCTTTATTTATTGATCCAGATGAAAAACAAATTGAAGTGGCGAAACGCACGGGTGCAGAAATAATTGAAATTCACACCGGTAGTTATGCCGATGCAGAAAATGAAGAAATGATTGCAACTGAATATGCACGTATTGTGCATGGCGTAAATATAGCTGAAAAACAGGGTTTAATTGTTAATGCTGGACATGGATTAAATTATAAAAATGTGCAAGCGATTGCAGCTATTCCTATTATTAATGAGCTCAATATTGGTCATGCAATTATTGCGCGTGCCATCATGACCGGATTAGAAACTGCCGTGCGCGAAATGCGGCAATTGATGAGGGAAGCGCGGCTTCCTATGCCATTTCCTCATGCGAATCTGTAAGCCTATCTGTGTAAATGGGAGGTTATGAGAAATCCTTCCAAACTTACCAGTTATATTTTGACCAATACAACTGCCGCCACTTTCTCAGAGGAAGCGGCGTATAGCCCAGCTGAATTACAATTTCCTTTCTTTTCAATGCGTTATTTAGGCAGCAACTACGCAACAAGTCCGGAAAATACGCTTAAGCTAACCTTAATTAAACTTGTTGCAAACCCGTCTCTATCGTGCGTATGATGACTACCATTCGGTTTATCGCAATAGTAGAGAGGTACAAAAGATGGGTACGGTAACAGATAATTTAAGCGAAATTTTAGCTTCGATGGAAGAAAATCTTGCAGCCAAATCAGCGTTTATCGCGCATATGAGCCATGACATGAAAGGACCGATTGCTAGTAATATTGCTTTAGCAAAGTTAATTGAAACAACAGAGGATATGCAAAGTGTTCGTGAATACGCACGTATGATTCAAGAGAGTAGTGAAGAGTTACTCATATTATTAAATGATATTTTAGAAATGGCCGCGGATAAAAAAAACAGGCGAAGATAAAATCAATTTCACCCATTTTGATTTAGCTAAACAGCTTATTGGTTTGAAGAAACTGTTGTCACCTCATGCAAAATCGAAAAATATTAAACTCAAAATAGAATCAAATCGAATATTATCAAAAAAAATTTACACTGATCGTATTAAACTTTATCGTATTTTGATTAATTTAGTTAATAATGCGCTTAAATTTACACAAGCAGGTCAAGTGATTGTACAAGCTCAGGTTGAGCAGGAAGAAACGCTTGTCTTTACCGTGACGGATACAGGGATTGGCATTCCCGAAGATAAGCTTAATAGTGTTTTTGAGGAATTTTACTACCTCAACCCAACTAATAACAGTGAACGTCCTGGTTTTGGCTTGGGCTTATTTATTGTGAAAAAATATGTGGACTTGCTTAAAGGTACCATTTCTGCGAGTAGCCAATTGGGTAAAGGCTCGCAATTCATTGTACGTGTGCCAGTGGCATTGGAAAATGAAAAAACAGTATTTGCTGAAGATAAATGTGTTCATCAAACACCAACATTAACCTCATCTTCCACTGCACGCATGAAAGTATTAGTGGTTGAGGATAACCATATCGCAAGATATGCCTTGACGACTTTCTTAAAGGACAGAGGATTTGAGGTTCATGAGGCAGAGAGTGCTGAGAGGGCTTTTAATAAAGTATTGGCTAATCAATATGCTTTCATTGTCACTGACCTGAGCTTGGATGGCATGGATGGCTATCAATTTACGCAATTGGTTCGTGAATGGGAAAGAATTACGGCCAAATCAAGCGCTCTTCCCATCATTGGCCTTCCTGCATGTGATTGGCCAGAGGAACATACGAAGGCGATTACCTCTGGCATGAGCTTATTACTTGCTAAACCGATTAATCATGAGAAAATAGATCAAATCCTGAAAACCTTTTCTACTAAAGTGCTTGAGGAGGCGCTAACATACTCATGACCCAAACCAGAACACGTTTCTCCCCAAGCCCAACGGGCTTAATCCATCTTGGTAACATCCGAGCTGCTCTTTTTAGCTATTTATTAGCACTCAAAAACAATGGCAGCTTTATTTTGCGTATAGAAGATACCGATACTGCGCGATCAGAGGCGCACTTCGTCGAGCAACTGCAGGCGGATTTGAATTGGCTGGGCATCGATTGGCAAGAAGGCCCTGTTGTCGGTGGGGCGCATGGTCCTTATTGGCAGTCAGAGCCGCAAGAGATTTATAATCGCTATTATGCTGAATTAAAGAGCAAAAATCTCATTTATCCCTGTTTTTGTTCGGATCAAGATTTGTTGTTGATGCGGAAGTTACAGCTTTCACAAGGCAAGGCGCCACGTTACGCAGGCACGTGCAAGAAATTAACGGAAAATGAGGTGGCAAAGCGCATCGCTTCCGGTCAAAAACCGGCTTGGCGTTTTATTGTGCCGGAAACAGGTGCGATCGAGTTTATCGATACCATCAAAGGCCCGCAGCGGTTTCTCTGTCATGATATGGGTGATTTTATCGTGCGACGTGCGGATGGCACGGCGCCCTTTTTATTCTGCAATGCCGTCGATGATGCCATGATGGCAATTACGCATGTGATTCGCGGCGAAGATCATGTGGCAAACACACCGCGACAAATGTTGATTCTGCAAAGTTTGGCGTTGTCTACACCGCGTTATGGACATTTTTCGATGATCGTCGGGCAAGATGGCGCGCCGCTTTCTAAACGCAATGGCAGTGCGAGTATCAGCGATCTTCGCAAACAAGGGTATTTGCCGAATGCGATTGTGAATTACATGTCGCGCTTGGGTCATGCATGTGACACGCAAGCCTTATGTAATCTTACGCAACTGGCTTATTATTTTAATCTCGAAAAAATCAGCCATTCGCCTACGCGCTTTGATCCAGCGCAATTATTGTATTGGCAAAAAGCAGCCACTGCAGCACTTGATGTCTCTGTTTGGTGGGAATGGGTAGGTGGCGAATTAAAATCTCGCATACCCGCAGATAAAGTTAATTTATTTGTTGAGAGCGTGCGTAATAATATTTTGTTTCCGGTTGATGCAGTAGACTGGGTGGCGAGATTGTTCAATGACACGTTAACTTTAGATGAGGAAGCCATTGCCGTATTGCGTGCCGCTGGCGCTGCTTTTTTTGCAGCAGCTAAAACAGTAGTTGAGCAGCATGGTGCTGAATTAAATGCCATCACACAAGGGTTAAAAGCACAATTGGGTGTCAGTGGGAAAGCTTTATTTATGCCGCTTCGCGTCGCGCTGACTGGCGTGCATGATGGTCCGCAATTGGCACCACTCTTGCACTTGCTTGGGAAAGAGATGATGATAAAGCGCCTGCAACAAGCGGAGAAAAGATGCTAACTTTTTACAACACGTTAACCCGACAAAAAGAAACCTTCACCCCACTCAAACCAAATAAAATCAGCATGTACGTGTGCGGCGTCACAGTTTACGATTATTGCCACATCGGCAATGCGCGAACCTTCACCGCGTTTGATGTCATTGTGCGATATTTGCGATGGCGTGGGATTGAGGTGACGTATGTGCGCAATATTACTGATATCGATGACAAGATCATCAAACGTGCAGAGGCCAATCAAGAAAATTATACGGATGTTGCTGAACGTTACACGCAAGCCATGCATGATGATTTTGCTGCACTGGGTTTACTAACGCCTAATCATGAACCGCGTGCAACAGCCATGATTCCTGAGATGATTGCGATGATTGAGCAAATCATTGCGAATCAACATGCCTATGTCGCAAGTAATGGTGATGTCTATTTTGATGTGCGTAGTTTCGCTGATTATGGTTGTTTGTCGCATCATTCGGTGGATCAGATGGAAAGTGGCGTGCGCGTTGCGGTTGTTGAAGCAAAACGGGATCCGTTGGATTTCGTACTATGGAAATCCGCAAAACCCAACGAGCCCGCATGGGAGTCGCCTTGGGGCAAGGGCCGGCCAGGCTGGCATATTGAGTGTTCGGCGATGTCGCAAAAGAAACTCGGTACGCCATTCGATATTCATGGTGGCGGTTTTGATCTTATTTTTCCACATCATGAAAATGAAATAGCGCAGTCAGAAGCAGCTGGTTATCGTCCATTCGTGAAGACGTGGTTGCATAGCGGGTTTTTGCAGATTGATAAAGAAAAGATGTCGAAATCGCTAGGTAATTTCTTAACTTTGCGTGACGCTTTAAAGCAATGTGATGCTGAAAGTTTGCGTTATTTTTTCATTAGTAGTCATTATCGCAGTCCTTTAAGTTATACCGCTGAAGCCTTACAACAGGCAAGGCAAAGTTTAGTACGATTGTACACCGCATTGCGTGGTGCTCTGCCTGCTTTGTTACCGACGGATACCGCTTACGAGCATGATTTTGTCACTGCAATGGATGATGATATCAACACACCTGCAGCACTGGCAGTGTTATTTGCATTGGCACATGAAATTAATCGTGTGCAAGAGACAGCGTTGGCACATCAGTACCGTGCATTGCTTAAACACTTAGGCGGGGCGCTTGGAATTTTGCAAGATGATCCAGCGCATTTCTTGCAAGCAGGGGATGATCAAGATAAAGAAAAAATAGAAGCGCTGATCGCAGCGCGTCTTGCAGCAAGACAACATAAACAATGGGCAGAGGCGGATCGACTGCGTACGGCCTTATCAGCGTTGGGGGTTGTGATTGAAGATACCGCAACAGGTACCACATGGCGGCGGACATGATTGACCTCATTAAGCCCTTTTTTCTTGATTTGCAAAATCGTATTTGCAGTTGCTTGGTAGGGTTGGATGGTAAGGCGTTTAAAGAAGACCATTGGACGCATAAGCAAAACCAGGGTGGCGGTATTACGCGCATTTTGGAAAATGGTCTACATATTGAAAAAGCTGGCGCCAGTTTTTCACATGTCCATGGTGACGCTTTGCCCTCTGCGGCAACCCTCAAACGTCCTGAGTTAGCTAACACTCCTTTTCAGGCACTTGGTGTCTCAGTTGTGGTTCATCCGCGCAATCCTTACGTGCCGACTAGTCATTTTAACGTGCGATTTATTTTAGTTGGGTCGATCTGGTGGTTCGGCGGCGGATTTGACTTAACACCTTACTATGGTTTTGCAGAAGATGCGATTCATTGGCACACGATGGCCAAAGCCGCTTGCGATCCCTTTGGTGAAGCTATTTATGCGCGTTATAAAAAAGCCTGTGATGATTATTTTTACCTGCCGCATCGCCGAGAACAGCGCGGGATAGGTGGGCTTTTTTTTGATGATTTGAATACTTGGGAATTTGAGCGCTGCTTTGATTTCGCAAAAAGTGTCAGTAAGCATTATTTGTTAGCCTATGAGCCTATTTTTGCAAAACGCAAGACGCATGCTTATGGCGAACGCGAACGTGATTTTCAGTGCTACCGTCGTGGCCGGTATGTAGAGTACAACCTCTTGCATGACAGAGGGACGTTATTTGGCATTCAATCTGGTGGCCGTACGGAATCGATTTTGATGTCACTGCCACCGCAAGTGACTTGGCGTTACAACTGGCAACCTGAAGCTGGGACACCAGAGGCTGCACTATACACGGATTATCTTATTATTAGAGAGTGGCTTTCTCTACCACTGTCAACACCGGCGTGCCTTTGAAAACAGGTCTTTCCTCAGCTACTTGCGATTCGCAGTAGGTTTCTTTCAAGAAAAATGACAGTACGACGCCAACCGCCACACCAATCGGTAGCACGCTAAGCGCAAAGGTGTAGTCGCTTGGGGTGTAGTGGTTAATGAGATTACCTGCATTATTTGCATGCATATCTAATAGCGCACCAACGACTGGTTGGAAGATGACACCACCCAGCATGATCAGCATATTGGTAATGGCAACAGAAGTTGCTGAAATCTGTACCGGATTATTTTCTTTACCTAAGGCAAAACAAAGCGGTTGAGCGCCACAAGAAAAACCAATTGCAAAAAAGATAAGAGGGAGGGATGAGAGCGATAAATGGGAGGTATAGAAAACTAAACACCAGAGTGCAATGGCTGCAATGCCACAAATCATAATAGGTAAGCGTCTGCGGCGAATTTTGTCAGATAGCATGCCAATGACTGGACCTGAAATAATCCAACCATAAAAGAGATAACTGGAGGTTGCAGCGGCTTGTGTCCCTGTCAGATGATACACATTTTTTAAGTAAGGGATGCCCCATAAATCTTGAAAAACAGAAGAGGGGAGGTAAAACAGACAACCAATGAGGCCAATAATCCACATTTGCGGGTTGCGGCAAATGAGCCATAGGGCATGAGAAAGTTGACGGAGGTTCATAGGTTGATGGGGTTCGATGGTGGGGTAGAGGGCGGACTTGGGTTTATTTCTGAGTAAAAGCACCATAAAACAACATAAACCGACACCAACCATCACTGCAGAATGCAGGGCTGCTTTATAGCCAATTAAAGCAACCGTTGGCGTTAGGTAGTTTTGTGCCAGTGCGCCTGAAGCCATACCAACCGCATTAGAAAGACCAGCGATCGTTGCAAAGCGATTGGTGGGCAGCCAAACGGACGCGAGTTTCAGGATGCCGATGTAGGCGAAGGCGCATCCCAAGCCGATCATGAAGCGGCCAATACCGGCAACCAAGAAATCATTGGCATTAATAAAGACAGCGAGCCCGCAAGTCGCCAAGAGGCAGGCGCTTGAGAGTACAAACCGCACACCGAACTTATCATAGATCATGCCAGCTGGAATTTGCATGGCCGTGTAGGCGTAGTAATAAAAAGCAGCCAGTGCGCCAAATTGATAAGCATTAATATGAAAAGCATTGACGAGTTCAGTTTGCATGACACTAGGCGAGGTACGGAGGAAGTAGTTGTAGCAGTAAAAGAGCATCCCGCCCATCACAATGATCCAAGGGTATAATACTTGCCAAAATGAGGTGCTCGTTGTGCGGCTGGTTGTTAGCATAATAGGCCATCCTACTTATTCAGTGGGAGAGGTTATAGCAAATTGGAGGAGGTGGAGTCAAATTTAGTGGGTGTTTTACTGGAAAAAAGATCCTTTTAGAGGTAAATTATTACCTTTACATCAGGAGGATATCATGAAATTAACATCACTGATCACCGTGGGCGCGATAGGATTCATCGCAGCGGCGAGCTGTTCATCTGGTTTTGCCAGTGGCGCAAACCCATCGGCTACCACGCCCAATGGCAAGACAACGACTAACCCTTCTAGCGCGCAAAATGCGAATGCTAATCCATCAGCTGCGACGCCTGATACAGCGACTGGGGATGATGATTATTAAATTAAAAGTCAATTTATGCGAACAAACACTCTCCGTTTACGATGAGGCTAACTGCATTAAGCAGTATCGCGTATCGACTGCTAAAAACGGTGCGGGGGAATGTTTTGGTAGCTATCAAACCCCACGTGGGCGGCATGTGATTCGTGCAAAAATTGGGGCAGCGGCGCCAGTGAATACTGTTTTTGTAGCAAGGCGGCCGACAGGCGAGCGCTACGCGCCAGCATTGCGGCAAGCTTTTCCTGACCGCGATTGGATTTTGACCCGTATTTTGTGGCTCTCTGGCTTAGAGCGCGGTAAAAATAGGCTAGGAACCGTTGATACCATGCGACGTTATGTCTACATTCATGGTACGCCTGATGAGGTGGCGATGGGTGTGCCGGGTTCAAAAGGTTGTATTCGTATGCGTAATGATGAGTTGATTGAATTATTTGATCTCGTTAAAGTCGGGACAAAAATAGAGATAACAGAAAATGGGGAGTCGTTTAGTGGATAGAATTCATGAGTTTCTTGATTTTTGGTTTGGCAATCTTGGTACAGCTGATTTGCCGACCAGTGATCGAACCAATCTGTGGTTTGGTAATAACAATGCCCTGCGGGTTTCAGCTGTTGAGAAGTTTAAAACTGATTATGAGCGTGCGATTAAGGGCGAGTTGGATGACTGGAAATCGACAGCACGTGGTACGCTTGCGCTGATTATTTTGCTCGATCAATTTTCGCGTTATCTCAATCCAGAAAGCGATCAGTCGTTTACTTACGATAAGCTCGCTCAATCCATTTGTTTGCATGCGATTGAAAATAAATTAGATCATCAGCTGACGCTGATTGAGCGTGTTTTTTTTCTATATGCCGTTAGTGCATTCGGAAGACATGGCTTTGCAAGAACAGTCGTTGCGGCTCTATCAAGATCTTGCGACCCTTTCGATGACTGAAACGACGCAAGTGTATCAACTCTTTCTTGCCTATGCGTATGCACACTTCCGTGTGATCAAAGAATTTGGCCGTTTTCCGCAACGCAATCACTGTTTAGGGCGAGAATCGACGGCGAAAGAGATAGACTTTCTGAAAGAGTCTTAATATACTTTCGCGCCTCAGGGGTTGTAGCTCAGCTGGGAGAGCGTCACGTTCGCAACGTGAAGGTCGGGAGTTCGATCCTCCTCAACTCCATGGTTTATGCGCCTGCTAAACCAGCTACTTTTGCACTGTGTGGGTTTCGGTTCTTCCTTCTCCTTTGTTTGATTACGCACTTTATCGACTACACTACCGAGATATTTGCCGAATCCTGTGAATCCACTGATGCAAGTGAGAAATAAAAAAATGCCGCCAACGGCAGCCGGGGCACCTGCGCCAAAAAAGGGTAGGGTAGCAATGCCGCAGGCAATCAACGTGCTTGCAAGAATAACGCCGCCAATCATCCCCGCCAGCATGAGCCCTTTTTCAAAGTTAAGGGGTCCGCCAACACAGCGACCAACATGGCTACCAATGGAGGTAGTCGTGCTCATCGTTCCCATGACAAATAGACCGCAGGCAATCCACAGAGGAACGACTGTACCCATAGAGGCAACTGACGTCCCAACGACAGCCAACACCACGGTACTTAACATGACACCTGCTAATACTCCGCCTAGGGTGCCTATTTTCTCATTAGTGAGTAAGTGGCTGTTGTTACGCACGCAATCAACAATTGATCCCGTGTGATGCCAAATGGATGATAGTTCGATGTTGAAACAAAACTCGACAACAGTGCTTAAGTTGCAGTGGGGAAAGACAATGGCATGTAACGGCACATGTAGAACAATTTCTGCAACGGTTACCGCTATTGCAATGCCGATGCTAAGTAAAATGCCGGCAAATTCAAAAGGCGAATGCTGTTTTAGACGTTGCCAGAGGGATGGGTCAGTGGTTTTTTCTGGGGCAAGCATGTCTAGCAACTTTGGCGCAGCACTCATGCTTGAGGCGAGTTGATTGGTAAAAAAGAGTGGAAAAATAAGATCAAACAGCCAATGGGGTATCGAACCACAGCCAAGATGAGCTAAAAAGAGGATCAATAGGCTGATGGGGATGCTAATCAATAGAATAAATAAAGTATAGTTCTTCACGCGATTCGTGATGTTCATAAAAGGCCTCGTTGTTTAGGTTATTGTCGTAAAGGGGGGTTTAGCGTTTTAGCATGGCGAGAATGACGCGACAGCGCCGCGTAGAGGATTACGTGTAAGTTTGTATAAGCGGAGAAGGGAAAACAGAATAGAGGTTTAGTTTATCCTGTTTTTTAAAAGAAAAAAATAGATTCTTAAGATTTTTTTAATGTCTGTCTTTCATGCCCACATAATCTCGTTTTGCATATCCGCGATAAAGCTGACGAGGTCTTGCGAGTTTGTAAGGGTTGCTAATCATTTCGTTCCACTGTGCAACCCAGCCGACAGTGCGGGCGAGGGCGAAGATCACCGTGAACATGTTTGTTGGGATGCCAAGTGCGCTTAGGGTGACGCCAGAGTAAAAGTCGACGTTGGGGTAAAGTTTCTTTTCGACAAAATAATCATCTTCTAGCGCAATTCTTTCTAATTCCATGGCTAATTTAAAGATCGGATCATTGTGTGCACCAACAGCTTCTAGCACTTCGTGGCAGGTTTCACGCATGACTTTGGCGCGAGGATCATAGTTTTTGTAGACACGATGGCCGAAGCCCATCAAACGGAAGGAATCATTTGGGTCTTTCGCACGTTTGATGTACTCTGGCACACGCGAGATATCACTAATTTCATGCAACATATTGAGGGCGGCTTCATTTGCGCCACCATGTGCCGGCCCCCAAAGTGCTGCGATACCTGCCGAGATGCAGGCAAACGGATTGGCACCCGTTGAACCAGCCATACGCACGGTTGAGGTTGATGCATTTTGCTCATGATCTGCATGCAAAATAAAGATACGATCCATCGCTTTTGCCAGCACAGGATTAGGTAGAACGTTGTCGCAAGGGGTGCCAAACATCATGTGCAGGAAGTTTTCTGCATAAGAAAGGTTGTTTTGCGGCGGCATAAATGGCTGGCCGATGGAATATTTGTAGCACATTGCTGCAATCGTTGGCATTTTGGCAATCAAGCGCAAGGCTGAAGCGCTACGATGATCGGGATTTTTGATATCTAATGAGTCGTGATAAAAGGCCGACAACGCGCCAACCACACCGACCATGATCGCCATCGGGTGGGCATCGCGGCGAAAGCCATTAAAGAAGTAACGCATTTGCTCATGTATCATCGTGTGCATGGTGACAGCTGATTTGAAATCTTGATACTGCACTGCTGTCGGCAGCTCGCCATTTAATAATAAGTAACAGACTTCAATAAAATCAGACGACTTAGCCAACTGCTCGATGGGGTAGCCGCGATGTAGCAAGACGCCCTTATCGCCATCGATAAAGGTAATTTTGGACTCGCAGGAGGCTGTCGAGTTAAAACCGGGATCGTAGGTAAAGTGATCGGACTTAAAAAGTGAGGTGACATCGACGACATCCGGCCCTAGGGTTCCTTGTAAGCGCTTGAGGGGAGTGGCGGTTCCGCCTATCGTCAGTGTTGCCTGATCGTCTGCCATGAGATGATTGCCTTATAGTGAGGATGGATGAAGGGTTATTTAAACATAAAGAGCTGTCATAGGCCAGTGTGGTACTTTGGTGAACTGAATTTGGTCTCTAAACTTTCATAAAATGAACCAATGCAGTTTAAGGTTTCTTTAAGTGAAATTCTATATGATGTCTGATCTAAATCAACTGACTTAAATGAAAGCAGGTATATTTTATGCAGCGTTCATCACCTGAAACAATCAAAGATTATTTTGAACTTTTCAAGATCGAGCCAACTACAGACTTGGCTAAAATAAGAAAGGCATATCGTCAGCGTGCTCTGGAAAATCATCCAGACAAGGTGCTGGACGGTGATGAAGCGCAACGCAATCAATGTATGCGTAATATGCAAGACCTTAATATAGCAATCAAGCTGTTTGCTGAGGAAGATTTTAGAAAAATATATTATCATTATCATTTTAAACAAATTAGCGCCGAAAAGCTTATTCAACTATTTCCGGAGGTTGCTCAAGTTCAAGAAACGTCGGAAAAAGCATTTCAAGAGGCGTCAGAAGCAGCGGAGTGGGTACTTAACCAGCTAGAAATTTTATCTGGCCTGCATGAGCAGCGTGCTGCGCTTGCCTATATGCAAAGCTTTTTTGAGAACTCAAGATATTGGCAAAATCTTTATCATGTTGAGTGCAAAAGCACAGGTATATCTACTAATGAAACAAAGGCGAAAATACCGCTGTTATTTGCGATAGAGGAAGATGATTCTCGTCGTTACTCTTGTTGGTGGGATGAACTTGAAGCAAAGGGCATAAAGGATTTCATTCTCTTAGAAGAAGTAAAACAAGATCAAAATAAAAAGAGTGAGTATTCTTGTAAATCACGTTTATACCGACCTTCAGACAAAAATCTTGATTGGTCGTTTTATTACAACTTACCCAAGGGTCTAATTGAAAAACTAAAAAAGTTTGGCGAAATACTTGAAGGGGGCAAAGAAATTAATCATAAGTATTTGATAGTTGATTATTCTAAAGACGCCCAACTTTCGAAATTAATGAATAGCTTCTTGATACTGCATAATGTACATCCCTTTGTGCCTTCTCAAATAAGTAAAATATATATTTCAGTATTTGGAGTGGATGCATTCGAGGTTTTCGATTTTTTTCAACTTTCATTTTGGACTTCTGCGAAATTTGATAAACATGGAAGGCAGTTCCCGTCATTTATTGCGAACGATAACGCTAATCGTCTATTGCTAGGCAAACTCTATTTGGCAGCAGAAGAGGCTTTGGATGAAAAGAGACAATCTCCTTTTATTTCTCGGTTATGCTTCGCTATAAGAGGAAGTAAGAATATAGATGAGATGGTGGCTTGGATAAAAATAAATCGATTATCTGCAATCTTACCTGTAAATCAAACAATTCAAACAATATCTAAGCAATTAACCTGGGAGCCATCTTCAACAAGCTCATCCAGTTCTACATCATCGAGTTCTTCTTCAATTACTAATATTTCTTCGGACTTAAACTTTGAAGAAGTATGTCAAAAGATAAAGCTTGTTATTATAGAGATAAGAGGCAAGATTTTATGTCAAGAAGGCAAGCAGAAGAAACAGCGTGAGCAAAATAGCCAAGCATTTTCTCTAAATGATCCAAAGAAAACTGAAGATAAATTATGCAAATTAGATGCTTTGCTTGAATGGATACAGCTGAAAGAAAAATTTTCAGTTTTCGATCGGCCAGAAGCCAAATTTATTTTGGACTTGACTGATGAAGTGTGCAAAATAAAACGTAATAATTTTAGTCCATTTAAATCAGATAGTAAGAGTATTTTTACTGGGTTGATCTCAAAATATGACCTATCTTCTTTGTGCGGTACAATGAGATTTTCTTCTGCAGAACTGGAAAGAATAAAAGATAGAGAGGATGTTTCTAATTTATTTTCTAAAAATGCGAGAAATGCGAGTAATGCGCCCCGCCTGCTACCCCCAGGCAATTCTTGTTAACTTGCCGCATAATGTTGAGGGATAAGTATGCAATTACCCATTGGTACTGAGGTAATTATCCAAAAATGAACCCAGCGCAGCTAAGGATTTCTTAAGGTAAGATCTGTAACATACGCTACTTTGAAAAATATTAATGAGGATAGATCAGTATGTCAGCAAACCGTCCAATACCCCCCCCGATAAAAATAACGATACCTCGTTACATTCCGCTGTTGCAGCCGGTGGTTTTCATGCTGCCATTTTTTATAAAAATAAATAACTAGGAGAAAGTAAATATGAAGCCACTATTTTAAGCTATTCTTTTTGGGAGGACTGATGAACTACGTTCTTTGCTCTCAGAACATTCAGATGTTGATGTCAATGAAAAAGATGAGGGTTGGACAGCATTGACTTTTGCTACTTCAATGAGCAATGGTAACCCTGAAGCTATCAAGGCAATGGAATTGCTTTTGCAGCATGATAAGATTGATCCTAACATCAAAAATGAATCTGGCCACACACCATCATGTATTGCTGCATCACATCGTAACTATGAGGCGCTATCTATTTTATTAGCACATGATAAGATTGCCTCTGATGCAGTATCACTGTATAAACTATTGGATCGGGCTATTGACAAAAATGAACTTGATGATCTCGAGAAGGTTTTTGTTAACTTAAATTGTAAGAAAATTGATATTAATGTTGTTAACCATGAGACAGGTTATACCTTACTACACTTGGCATCTGCTCGGGGATGTAAAAGCTTAGTTAAAACCCTTATAAATAAAGGCGCTGATGTTGGCGCTGTTGACCATCGTAATTCAAATACAGCATTGCATTTTGCTGCTACGTGTCCTTTAGGTGGTTTCTTATCTAATGTTGAAACACTTGTAAAAGCAGGTGCTGATCCAGTAGCGAAAAACGCGGCAAATCGTACTCCTAAGCAACGACTTGATTTTAATTACAACGATGATCGAGGATATCCTTCGGGCAAGAAAGAAGAAACGATGCAGGTAAAGAGAGCTTTGGAAGATGGAGAAAATAAGCTTGATTTTTACGCTAGGCTTTTCAGTAACCCTAGTGCCAACATCAATACTCAAAGTAACACTCCTGCAAATGTGAGCAATACAACACGCTCAACTAGCCCAAACCTAAGCAATTCTAGAAGTGGCGGTTAGTCAGCATCGATGGGTCCCTGCCTGCGCGGGGATGACAGGTATGGCGGTGCAAGGAGTGCTGCCGCGTTACTTGCTGCAAAATACCAAAGCCCATAGATTTCATCCTCTCGCCAGCATATAATCGATCACAAGTTAACTTGCCGCATAATGTTGAGGGATAAGTATGCAATTACCCATTGGTACTAGTGATTTCAAATCGATTATTGATGATGGATTTTATTTCGTTGATAAAAGTTTGCTGATTAAAGAAGTGATTGAAGATACGCAAGCGATTCTCATCACACGGCCTCGCCGTTTCGGCAAGACATTAAATATGTCGATGCTACGTTATTTTCTTGATTTAAATGCAAATGCAGCTGATTTATTTAAAAATTTAAAAATCGCAAAAGAAAAAGAATTTATCTCACAGCATCAAGGGCAGTACCCTATTATTTACTTGACATTTAAAGATGTAAAATCATCTTCTTTTAGTGGTGCGTATGAAAAAATAAAATTAATTATTCAATCTGCTTATGATCAATATAGTGTGGTTTTATTAAAAAGTGATAAATTAACTTCTTTTCAGAAGAGAAAGATCAACGCTATTTTAGAAGATGGTATTTCGCAACCAGAGATAGAAGAATCACTATTAACTTTAAGCAAATGCTTGCATGATCACTATGGCAAGAAAATCTGTATCTTGCTGGATGAGTATGATACGCCTATCCAGATGGGTTATTTAAAGAATTATTATGATGAAGTGGCTGGATTCTTTCGTAATTTATTGGGGGCTGTGTTAAAAGATAATCCTTATTTATTTAAAGCTGTTCTCACTGGTATATTGCGTGTTTCAAAAGAAAGTATGTTTTCTGATTTAAATAATTTAATTGTTTATTCCGTATTAAGTCGGAAATATGGTGATTATTTTGGTTTTACGGAAAGTGAAGTGAGGGGCTTGCTGTCTAAAGCAGGACTTCAAGAAAAATCAGCAGAAATTAAAAATTGGTACAATGGTTATCAATTCGGTGATCATCGAGTTTATAATCCGTGGTCGATGGTGAATTGTGTTACAGCACAAGGTGTTTGTGATATTTACTGGATAAATACCAGTGGCAATGATCTAGTTAAAGAACTTTTAATTGAATCAAATGAGTCATTTAAAACAAAACTGGAGCCCTTATTTGAAGGGCAAACCATTTCATGTTTGATTGATGAGAATGTTGTTTTTCCAGATCTTAAACTTAAGGACAATGAATCAGCCATTTGGAGTTTATTTTTGATGGCAGGATATCTGACGGCTGATTCAATTGAGTCAACAGAACGAGGCCCGCTCTGTCAGCTGCGCATTCCGAATAGAGAAATTAGAGGACTATACCGTCGAACGATTGAGAATTGGCTAGCAGCTAAATTTGATATTCGATCATATGATGCATTTATAGACTATTTGATCGATGGCAATATAGATGAATTTGAAAAAAACTTAAGGAATATCATGGAGCAAATTGTGAGTGTTCATGATGTGAGTCATTCACCTGAAAGTTTTTATCATGGTTTACTGATAGGGTTGACGGCAAGTCTTGGAGGGCGAAAGGAATATGCACTCAAATCAAATCGCGAAAGTGGCTATGGCCGATATGATTACATGATCCTTTCGCATCTCAAAGACAAGCCGACGATTGTATTTGAGTTTAAGCAAA
>Ga0207129_1072_pt1 | contig 23651 bp, 21 predicted proteins | sample Alteio_BWMinHeat_15_FD_153517 | JGI IMG/M metagenome (GOLD analysis project Ga0207129, IMG submission 153517) | Enriched cells from forest soil in Barre Woods Harvard Forest LTER site, Petersham, Massachusetts, United States -... | ecosystem: Environmental > Terrestrial > Soil > Temperate forest >... | reverse complement strand
GGTCGCCAATGAACTGATTGAGCGGCTTTGCGCTTCGCCGAATTTTGGACACGTGGAATTCGCGCACTCGCGCCGGGAGTTGCAGCAGATGATCGATGATCAGCGGGTAATGCTGGCGATTAGCTTTCTCCCGGATTTCTCCCGGAAGTTTTCTGAGGATCACGCGGCGCCTTTACAGTTGGTCGCCGACGGCCGCAAATCAAACTCGGTGCAAATCGCCCAGGGTTATGTCAGCCAGATTGTGAACCAATTTGTCAGCGAACAAGCGACTACTGACAACAGCGCGCCCAACGTGCAGGTAGTGGAACGAACGTGGTTCAACCCGAATCTGGATTATATTTGGTTCACCCTGCCATCGCTGGCGGTGATGATCACATTGCAAATCTGCTTGAACGTTACCGCGATGTCGGTCGCGCGGGAGCGGGAGATGGGAACGTTCGAACAATTGCTGGTGTCGCCCATTCGACCCTTGGAGATCATGGTTGGCAAAAGTATCCCGGCGCTGATCCTGGCGTTGATTGAAGTGACGATCTTCATTTTGATCACCGTCTTCGTTTTCCGCATCCCGTTTCACGGCTCGGTGCTGTTCTTGTACCTCAGTCTCACCGTGTTCATCGTTGCGATGATTGGCATCGGATTGAGTATCTCGTCCATCGCCGTAACCCAGCAGCAAGCCATGTTAGGCATAATGACAACGCTGTTGCCGGCAACGCTTCTCTCGGGGTACGCCGCGCCCATCGACAATATGCCGGATTGGTTACAGCCGCTTACCTACGCAAATCCGTTGCGTTATATCATGGTAGTAATGAAAGGCGTCTTTCTGAAAGATATGCCGCCCATGGAGATCCTGAATAATACCTGGCAAATGGCCATTATCGCGGTGTTTACGTTGACGTTGGCCACGTGGCTCTTCCGGCGACGCCTGGCGTGATAGAGGAAGAATAGTCTCACTCGAGGGCCTCAAGTCGCAAAGAGAAGAGAACTGTAGCGCGGCACACGGATGGGACCTATAGGACCAATAGGACTTATGGGACGGGGCGTGTTCCGCCTATGCAGCCTCAGAACGTCCGTGAATGGACCCCATAAGTCCTATGAGTCCCATAGGTCCCATCCGTGTGCCGCGCTGCGACGTTTTCTGTCTCTTCCCTAGTCCCGCAGCGCCCGGAGATCAGGATCAGTCAACGCGACTTTTCTGAAGCTCTCGTCCATCGCGATCGCTCTTTCCAAATATGACCGGGCTTTGTCTAGGTTGCTAAGTTGGGTGTAATAGCACGCCAGGTTGAAATAGATGGTTGCGTTACCCGGGAATTTCTGGAGTGCAGCCGACAAAATTACCTCGGCAGCGGCTAGGCTTTGGGCACGCCGGATGGCAAAACCCAACGCGATGTACCAATCTGCTTCGTCCGGATCTTTTTGGATCAATCGTTCGGCGACCGCCGCCGCCTCCGACCATTTTCCCCACGATTGATAGACCTGTAACCAAGTAGCCAACACCGGGATATCGTCCCTGGTGGCGGCGGGAAGGTCTTCGAGCTCTTCGACGGCCTCCTGATAAAGGCCGAGCTCGGCAAACCCGCTGGCAGCCGTCACTTTCCGCCGGATCTGGAAAGCTTGCATTGCCGGCAAATGGTCAGCCATTTGCCGGCAATGCAAGCTGCGGCAGTAGAATAGTCCTTATGAGCAGGACTATTCTACTGCTTTTTGTGACTTACGGGATATTTTTTGACCCCGGTAGGGACGAGTTCCTGCTCGTCCGGATTCGGATGAGCAGGAGCTCATCCCTACCGTTTCGTCACACAGACGCAGGCTCCGGCGACAGCCGGAGCCTGCGTCTGCCATAGCCTGCATGGCTTCCAAAGGGCATATACCTTTGAAAGCCATGCAGGCTGGCTAGATCCACGTCCCGCTCGGGATAACCGCGTTCTTGGGTACTACTATGACACCGTCACGAATGTGATAGTTCGGGCCATCCTCGGTGGGCCCTTTCCCGTCGGGAGTGATGACCACTCCATCCCCGATCCGGGCGTTCTTATCGATGATCGCGCGGTCGATCACGGTGTTCCTGCCGATGCCCAGCGGGGGCGCGTCTGGGGTCGGCTTCGGATGATCGCCTTCGTAGAAGTCCGCTCCCATGATCACAGAGTTCCGAATGGTGGCGCCGTTTTCAATTACACTGCGAAGGCCGATGACTGCCCGCTCGATATGAGCATCCGAGATAATGCAGCCGTCAGCGATGAAAGCGTGCTTCAAGGTAGCCGCGTTGATCTTGCTGGCCGGCAAGAAGCGGGGATGCGTATAAATCGGAGCTGATCGATCGAAAAAATTATAAGGGGGGATGGTATCCGTGAGAGCCAGGTTGGCCTCGAAAAACGCGCCGATCGTCCCGATGTCTTCCCAATAACCTTGGAAGATGTAAGCCATCACTTTCCGGACCTTCAAAGCCTGCGGCAAAATGTGTTTACCAAAATCGTCCATGTCGTTATTGAGCGCCTGGATGAGGTTTTCCCGGTTGAACACATAGATACCCATGGAGCCCTGATAAAGCTCCGCATCCTCGGGTAACCCCAGCTCTTTTAACAGCGGCGCCGGGATCATCAATTCATCGAGCAGCGCCGGCTCTTTTGGCTTTTCTTCAAACCGGAAAATGCGGCGATTGGGATCGCTGTGCATGATACCGAAGGAGGACGCCGCTTTCCGATCAACCGGGGTAGTCCCTAACGTAATATCGGCGCCGGTATCGATATGCTGTTTCAACAGGTCGATAAAATCCATCCGATAGAGTTGGTCACCGCTCAAAATCAGGAAGTACTCGAATTCGCCTTCCAGGAAATAGCGGAGATTCTGGCGGACGGCGTCGGCCGTTCCCTGATACCAACGCGAACCTTCCGGCGTTTGTTGGGCGGCGAGGATCTCTACGAAGTTGTTCGAGAAGTTATCGAACTTGTAGCTCGCATGGATGTGCCGATGTAACGAGGTGTTGTTGAATTGGGTCAATACATAGATGTGGCTAAGGCCGCAGTTTAGGCAGTTGCTGATGGGAATATCCACTAGGCGGTATTTACCGCCGAGAGGGACAGCCGGTTTCGCCCGATCCTTGGTCAATGGAAAGAGGCGGGTTCCAGCGCCACCGCCCATGACGATCGCTAACGTTTTGTTCTTGAGGGAGGATAGATCCATGGCTTCCTATACCCTCGCCTGAAGCTCAGGTATGACAAGAACGGAGTGATGGAGTTATGAAGTAATGGAGCGATGGAGCGGCGCCGCAGGTAAGTAGCCCCGGATCGCAATACTCCAATACTCCATCCCTTCATCACTCCGCGAGCCTAGGGCGAGCCCTGGGGCTTGCGCGTTCCCGGAATCTTTGCCAGGATGCAGTTTCTTTTATTCTTATGTGCGGAATCATCGGTTACATCGGACAAGCCGAAGCTACTCCAATTTTGATGGATGGACTTAGACGGCTGGAGTACCGGGGATACGACTCGGCTGGGATCGCCCTGGTAGCGAACGGAGCGATGCAGATCCGCAAATGCGCCGGACGGATTGGCAGTCTGGCCGAATTGATCCAAAGGGAACCGCCGCGCGGTTCCGTAGGCCTTGGCCACACCCGTTGGGCTACCCACGGTGGGGTGACCGATGAGAATGCGCACCCGCACGTCGATCAGTCCGGTAAGCTCGCGTTGATTCACAACGGAGTGATCGAAAATTTTCAGTTGCTTCGAGACCAGCTCCTGGCCCAGAAACATCAGTTTCACACCGAAACGGACACCGAAGTTCTCGCACATCTGGTGGGGCACATTTTCGATGGACTGCCCGGTCCGCGGTCGAAAGAGACCTTGCTGGAAGCGCTGCGCCAAGCTCTCAAGCAGGTCAACGGTACTTACGGCTTAGCGTTAATCCATCTGGATTTACCCGATGTGATCTTAGCTGCTCGGCGAGGCAGTCCGCTGATTCTAGGCATTGGCAAGGGACAAAACTTTATCGTTAGCGATGTAAGCGCCATCGTCGGCCACACTCGTGATGTCGTTTATTTGGACGATTACGACCTGGTGACGGTTGAACGCGATCATTTTGATATCGCCTCTTTGGCCGGTACGGGCGCGAAATTCCAAGTCAGCAAAGTGGAGTTTACCAGCGAAGAAGCCGATCTGGGAGAGTACCCGCACTACATGCTCAAGGAAATCTTTGAGCAGCCCAACGCGATTCGGGATGCGATGCGGGGGCGTCTGTCGTCCGAGGATTCCACGGCAAAGCTCGGCGGCCTGAACATGTCCTCGAGAGAGCTGCGCGAGGTCGAACGGATTGTGTTGACTGCCTGTGGTTCGGCCTTCCACACGGCGCTGGTGGGTGAGTACTTGTTAGAAAACCTGGCACATCTGCCCACTGAATGTGAGTTCGCCAGTGAGTTCCGGTACCGGAACATGCCCATGAACAAAGACACTTTAGTCTTTGCCATCAGTCAGAGTGGAGAAACCATCGATACCTTGGCTGCGCTCCGGGAGAGCAAACGAAAAGGTCACCGTACGCTCGGGATCTGTAACAATGTGGGAAGCACCATTGCCAGAGAAAGCGATGGGGGTGTCTACATGCATGCCGGTCCGGAGATCGGAGTCGCTGCGACGAAGTCTTTTACCTCCCAGATTACTTGTTTAGCACTGTTGGCACTTTTGTTAGGCCGGATCCGGCATTTGTCTAGCGCCCAAGGGATAGAAGCCATCCAGGCATTAGAGAGTTTACCGGACAAAGTCCGGCAGGTTCTGGCTGAGGTCGACACTATTCGCGAGTTAGCCATCAAGTATGCTGACTCGGCTGGATTCCTTTTCTTTGGCCGGCAATACAATTACCCGATCGCGCTCGAGGGGGCTTTGAAACTTAAGGAAATCAGTTACCGCTTTGCCGAAGGCCATCCGAGCGCCGAGTTAAAGCATGGGGTGATTGCTTTGGTTCGCCCGGAAGTGCCTTCTATTATCATCGCCCCGGACGACGCCGTTCTTGGAAAGAACATCAACACGCTGGAGCAGATCAAAGCGCGTAAAGGGAAAGTGATTGCCGTTGCTACGGAGGGCCAAAAGGCTCTGGCCCGCCTGGCGGATGACGTCATTTACATCCCGAAATGCCCAGACTTCGTTTCGCCGATTCTGACGGTCGTCCCGCTCCAGCTCTTTGCCTATTATCTCGCGGTGCATCTCGGTTGCGATGTCGATAAGCCCCGCAATCTTGCAAAAAGTGTGACCGTGGAGTGAGGCGAAACCGAACTCCGGTAGGGCGAAAATCTCGGCGCGCCAAGGGCGCTGTCACCCGTAAGCGGCGAGTCCGCGGCGGATTTGAACCGTTACGCGTGACAAATGCCCTCTCTAGTCTGTCGAATTACACCGTCCCATCGGTAGGGATGAGCTCCCGCTCATCCGAACGTTTCCCGCGCATCGACCACGTTTTCACCGTAGCCTTGATACAAGACCTGGATGAGCGGGAGCTCATCCCTACCGATGGGGACAAATCCCCAAACACCCGATCGCCTCTTGATTTCCCAAGCAACCGGGAGCAGCCTTTCTGGAAGCCCATTAATATAGGAATAGAGCGGATCGGCGCCATGGTGCAGCTTATCTAAGCCAGGGTATCCTGAAAGCGAGCCGGCCCGCTAAAACGAGATGTATATCGGTGAGAGGATAGAACCGTCAAACCTTTGAGATTGGAACACTTTATTTCTAATGGCCGCGCAACCCCCTGACGAACCGATTTCCGATCCCGGCCACGCGCTTGAAAACCTGCTCAAGCGATTGTCCCCGACGAACCGCCGCACCTTTCTGCGAAGGCTTGCTTCTGCCGGAGTTACGGTTGCGTTACCGGCCACGGTTCTGGGCGACAAAACAGCAGAACCTCCGAAACCCGCTCCCACAGCTTCTCCAGCACCGGCCAATGTCCCCGCGACGTTGCAGGTAAACTGCAAATCCTATCCCATTGAAGTCGAAGCTCGAACCACATTGCTTGATTTCCTGCGCGAGTCTCTTGGTCTGACCGGTTCCAAGAAAGGGTGTGACCATGGCCAGTGCGGGGCATGCACCGTTTTAGTTAACGGACGCAGGATCAATTCGTGCCTCACGCTGGCGGTGATGCATGAGGGAGATCAGATTACCACTGTCGAAGGACTCGCTCCGGGCGGCCAGTTGAGCGCCTTGCAGGATGCGTTTATCCGCCATGATGCCTTCCAATGCGGTTTTTGTACCGCCGGTCAACTCTGTTCCGCATCAGCCTGCTTAAAGGAAGGACACGCTACCAACGAAACTGAGGTTCGGGAATGGATGAGCGGCAATCTTTGCCGGTGCGGCGCTTATCCGAATATCGTCGCGGCCATTCTAGAGCTCCGTCAACAAAATCCGATAGGTCAGCAAACTCCGGTGGGCGGCCAAAGCTAAGTATGAACAACTTTGCCTACGTCCGCCCAAATGATATCGATTCCGCGCTAAATCTGATCCGGACTCGACCAAAAGCCCGGTTTCTAGCCGGCGGCACTAACCTTCTTGATCTATGGAAGATGGGGGTTGAACAGCCGCAAACGGTAATTGATATCAGTCGATTAGGGCTCACCGATATTGCTCCCCGCCCGGACGGCACTGGGTTAAGAATCGGAGCGCTCGCTAGAAACTCGGATTTAGCAGAGCATCCACTAGTGTTGAGCCAGTTTCCGGTTCTTAGCCGGGCGCTCTTGGCCGGCGCTAGCCCGCAGCTACGCAACGCGGCGACCGTGGGTGGCAATTTGATGCAGCGAACCCGATGTCCTTACTTCTACGATCCGGCTTTTCCTTCCTGCAATAAGCGAAAGCCGGGTTCTGGCTGCGGTGCACTCAATGGTTACAATCGTATCCACGCGATTCTCGGACAGAGCAACCAATGTATTGCCACTAACCCGAGCGATATGTCTGTCGCGTTAGCTGTCCTGGACGCCCAGGTCCGCGTGATCGGCCCGGACGGTGAACGGGTAATACCGATCGCCGAATTTCATCGTCTACCTGGCGATCATCCGGAACTGGACACAACCCTGCAGCCAAATGAGCTAATTACCGCAGTGGATTTGCCACCGATGGCCGACACCAAGCACGCGGTCTACCTTAAGGTGCGAGACAGATCACTTTATGCTTTCGCCTTGGTAAGCGTTGCTGCGTCCTTAGTGATCGAGAATGGGTCGATTGCTTCCGCCCGAATCGCATTGGGTGGGGTAGCGCACAAGCCTTGGCGGGTACCGGAGGCGGAAATCTTGATCAAAGGAGTGAGCCCCGATCACGCAGCTTTTGACATGGTGGCGGATCGGCTGTTACAGGGCGCTCACGCTTATAGGTATAATCAGTACAAGCTTGCCCTGGCCCGAAAGAGCGTGATCCGCGCGCTGTCTGCGGCCGCTGCTTCCACATAAGTTTATGGCACAGAGTCCCTCAGTTTTAGGAACTCCGCATCAACGGGTTGACGGCAAGCTCAAAGTCACCGGTACCGCTACTTACGCTTCTGACTTCAAGATCGATCGCATGGCTTATGCCTGCTTGATTCAAAGCACCATCGCGAGTGGAACGGTTATTGGGATCGACCAGAGTGAAGCGGAGCGAGCGCCGGGCGTAATCGCTATTTTAACTCGCCCGAACGCGCCGAAACTACAAGCCCTGCCAGAAGAACTTACGGCAAACGGAGTACCAGGGGAAACCCGGCTCCCTTTCCAGGACGACCAGGTCTATTTTCAGGGGCAGCATTTGGGGGCGGTCATTGCAGAAACGTTTGAGCAAGCGCGTGAGGCCGCCGCGCTCGTCCGGGTCAGCTACCAACCCGGCGAATTGCGCACGGACCTGTTAAGCCTGGCCAATGAGGCGATTGAGCCGCGACTGTGGGGTGGCAAGATCAAGCTGCAAGACAAACGCGGAGATGTTGACTGGGTCTGGGCTAATATGCCGCAAGTCCGGTTAGTCGACGAAACGTACTCAACTCCGATCGAAAACCATAACCCGATCGAGCCGGGGGCAGCTTTAGCAGCTTGGGATGGAACCGATCATTTAACGCTGCACCTTTCAACTCGCGGAGTCGACCTCACGCAAAAGGTTGTTGCCAGTGCTTTTGGGTTGCCGATTGAGAACGTAAGGATCGTCTGTCCGTTTCTTGGAGGTCACTTTGGTTCAAAAGGTTTCAGCTGGAGTTATTTCCTCGTAGCGGCAGCCGCCGCTCGAATTGCCGATCGGCCGGTTCGCCTGGTACTAAGCCGGCCGCAAATGTTCGATTCAATGGGGCAGCGCGCGCGAACCATTCAAACTCTCGGCTTGGCGGCGGATGAAAATGGCAAGCTGGCCGCACTGAAACACTCGACGTTGACCCATTCGTCCATGATTTATCAGTACACAGAGCCTTGCGGGAATTTGACCCGGTTGACGTACTCTTGCCCGAACATCCAGATCAACCACCACCTGGTCCAGCTCGATTTTACTACTCCCTGTCCGATGCGGGCGCCGGGAGAAGCGCCTGGGTTCTTTGCGCTCGAATCGGCGATGGATGAGTTAGCCGTGAAACTGAACATTGATCCGGTCGAGTTTCGGGTGCGCAACTACGCGGAGAAAGATGAGTTCGATCAGCGGCCCTGGTCGAGCAAACATCTGAAAGAATGCTATGATCGCGGTGCCAGCAAATTCGGCTGGTCTTCTCGTAATCCTAAACCAGGTTCGACCCGAGATCCGGACGGCAGGTTATTAGGTTGGGGGATGGCGACGGCCATTTACCCTGCGGAGCAGCAGCCGGCGGCGGCAAAAGCTATCCTTTCGAATGACGGCTCGATTGTCGTACGGAGCGCGACCCACGAGTCGGGCACGGGCACTTATACGATGATGACGCAGTTCGTCGCCGATACCCTCGGAGTTCCGATGGAACGAGTGCGGTTTGAACTGGGTGATACCCAATTTCCTCCCGCACCGGTTAATGGCGGATCCTGGCTGACCGCCAGTGTTGGTCCAGCCGTGGTCGCGGCCTGTAACGCTCTCCGGGACAAGCTCATTTCTCTGGCGGTCGAGGGACCTTCGGCACCGTTGAGCGGTCAATCCCGGACCGATATTGTAATTGCCGAGGGGCGAATCAGCAGCTCCAAAGACACCTCTCGATCTGTCTCCTTTTCCGATTTACTTGCCAACACGGGTAGCCAAACGTTGGAAGCGGAGGGAAGCACGAAAGCCGGGGATGCCTATCAGAAGCTCGCGTTCTTTTCGTTTGGCGCCATTTTCGTGGAAGTCAGAGTCGACCCGGATTTAGGCGAGGTTAGGGTTACGCGCGTAGTCGGCGTGTATGATGTTGGCAAAATTTTGAATCCGCTGTTAGCCCGAAGCCAAATGCTCAGTGGAATCACATTTGGCATCGGGATGGCCCTGATGGAGGAGACCGTCCCGGATATGGCCACGGGTCGGATGGTGAATGCCAACCTGGCAGAGTACCATGTTCCCGTCTTTACCGATGTTCCTCCGGATTTTGTAATCGAATTCTTAGATATACCGGACACCAATATGGCGGACAATGGCGCGCGAGGATTGGGCGAAATCGGCATTGTCGGTACATCGGCAGCCATCGCGAACGCCGTCTATCACGCAACCGGCAAGCGGATTCGCGATCTACCGATTACGCCCGACAAGCTGGTGTGATGGGGTAACAACGCCTACTATTTCGTACTGACCACGAAATCGGCTTGCTCTATTTGCTTCACTCAGGACAATGGCGGCGGATATGAGGAGACTGTTCTTTTTGGCAGTAGCTGCCATGACTGGCTGTTCGTTGGATCCCTTGGGTACACATGATCCCTTGAGTGGACATGATCCATTAAACGGGCACTTGGTTGACCAGGGTACCCACGACGCTGAGCAAACCAATTACCCGCCTGAAACGCTAAAAGAAAAGACTTTCGTCCTTTCTAACCCGGTTTCTTATCAGTCCAAGCGGGACGCTACCTCCGACGACATTCACACCGCAACCAAGATAGGCGGCAAAATAGCCCGCGCCACGGCGAGCAAAGGCCTCATCGCCGTTCCCGTCAATTCAGCGCAAGGAGCCACGACGACCGCTGATGTCATGGTTTACGATACCGCTCGGCTTAGCCTGGTGAACAACACCGTCTATCGATTTAGCTATACACCGCCAGCGGGTCAGACGTTGCAGCTCGATGGCGTCACGGCAGTGTTTCAGACGCGCGCGGGCGAGGAGGAGTAGGGGATGTGATTGGTGATTAGTGAATGGTGATTGGTTTAAAGGCGGTGCCGTTTTCTACCAATCACTAATCACAAATCTCTTTCATTCCCTACTCCAGTTCCTTCGCCACCCGGTGCTCGAACTCACCGGCCTGCCCTGGGTCACGTTTCGAGATCAAGTCCAGCTCTACCGCTAGTTCATCCAGTTCCTCACCGCCTGCCATCATCTGCAGCAGGTTTTCGCGATGGGTCTGTTCCCGTTTGAATGTGCCGTAGCTTCGTCCACGATTCAGAACCGTGAAGGTGTCGCCCACCGCCCACGCATGATGAACGTTGTGCGTGATGAAAATGACCCCGATCCCTTTTAGTTTGGATTGGACGATGTATTTGAGGACAACGGCGGCTTCTTTTACTCCGAGAGCCGACGTGGGCTCGTCCAAAATCAGTACCTTCGCTCCGAAATAGACCGCTCGAGCAATCGCCACTGCTTGGCGTTCGCCACCGGACAGTGTTCCTACAGGTTGATCTGCATCTCGGATCTTGATGCCGATCTTCCGTAGCTCTTCTTCTGTAATTTTGGCGGCATAGGCTGAATCAAATAATTGAACCGGGCCTAGGCGCTTTTTCGGTTCACGTCCAAGGAAAAAATTCCGAGTAATACTCATTAACGATAACATCGCCAAATCTTGGAACACGGTGGCAATTCCCAAGTCCAACGCTTGGCGGGGCGAGTCGAGTTGAACCGGTTTCCCTTCGAAGAGAAACTCTCCTCGGGTCGGACGATGCACACCGGAAAGAATCTTAATCAGGGTCGACTTACCCGCACCGTTATCGCCTAACAGGCAATGGACTTCGCCAGGATAAAGCTCGAATGAGATACCCTCAAGCGCATTGACTTTGCCGAATTGCTTCGAAATTCCTTCGAGCTTGATAATCGGGTCCATACAATCTTGATCTGGTTAGCGGCTGCGCAGTGCGCGATGTCGCAAATAATTGTTTAAAAGAACCGCGGCTAGCAGCATACCGCCGAGTACAGCCCGGAACCAGTCCGTGCTGATACGGGTAAAAACGATGCCTTCCTGCACCATCCCAAGAATCAGGGCGCCGATTGCTGCCCCATAAACGGAGCCGTAACCGCCGCTCAGGAGGCAGCCACCGATCACCGCGGAGGCTATGGCTTCCAGCTCCTTTTGTTCGCCGCGCAGTACATCCGCTGAGCCCGTATCCAGTACCTGGATGACCGCGAGTAAAGTCGCCGATACCGCGGTTAACATGAATAAACTGATCTTAACTCGGGCCACCGGAACTCCGACGTTCCGCGCAGCCAACGGATCTCCGCCCGCAGCGAAAACCCAGTTCCCAAACGGGGTCCGGAACAACATCCAACCCAGAATTACGCTGAGCCCGATCCACCACCAGATTGAAATCGGTAAACCAAGGGGCCGGCCCAAGAAAAGCGGAGCCAGGAAATCTCCCTCGGCGTAGGTACCCAAGCCGGAAGCTCGAGTTACGTTTGTAATCAGAAGCGTGAATCCGATGGTTAGTCCCCGCAGCAAGAACATGGAGGCCAGTGTGATGATGAAGGAAGGTAATCTAGTTGCAATCACTAACCATCCGTTCACATAGCCGACCAGCAGTGAGAACAGAAAGGCAAGAATGATTGACAACCAGAGCGGCCATCCAAACTGCGTTACCGCTAGGGCGATGATCATGCCGGAAGCGCCAATCGTCGAGCCCACCGATAGGTCGAACTCGCCCGCAATCATGAGTAGTGAAACTGCGACTGCCAGAATCCCAACCTGAGCCGCTACTTCGAGATAGTTTATTGTCCCGCTGATCGATAGGAACCCTTCACCGGCCACGGCGGCAAAAAAGACAAAAATCCCTACGGCGGCTATGAAGGCGCCGAACTCGGGACGCGTGAGCAATTTCTTGAAGTTCAAGGGTCCTCTCCAATGGTGGCCGGGGCTGGCTGCTAACGCAGTCCAACCCCGGCGATTGACTAACGAATCCCTTTTTTAGATAAGCTGATTACTTGGGCCGCGTTCTCTGGGGTAACAAAGCCGGGTCCGGTCAAGACGGTGTCGTTAGCCGGCAACAATCCGTACTCGATATAATTGTCCATGATGATGACCGGGAGATATCCCTGCAGGAACTGTTGCTGGTCGATGGCGAAGTCCATCTGCTTTTTGGCAATCGCCTGCAGAACGGTTGGAGATAGATCGAAGGTGCCGAATTTCACTTTGCCGGTCATGCCGGCGTTCTGCAGCGCCTGCAGCGCGGGCTCAGCTCCGGCCGGTCCCAGTGCTAACATGCCCTGAACATCCGGATTCTTCTGCAAATAAGCGGCTACGGCGTCACGAGAATTGGTGAAATCCATGGTCACCGCCAGAACTTCAGCCGGTGTGCCCAGGCCTTCGGAGAACCCTTTCGCGCGCAGATCGAGCGCCACGTTGCCAACCTCTTGGTTAATCACGACCGCTTTTTTTACCCCGGCTGCAGCCATCCGCTCACCCGCCTTTTTGCCTGCTAATTCCTCTTCCTGCCCGATGTGCAGCAGACATCCTAGCTTCTTTGATACGTCTGACCCCGAGTTAATTGAGATGACGGGGATTTTAGCGGCAACGGCTGCCTTGATCGATTTGCCCAGTGCGTCCGCATCGGGGATCGAAACAATTAGGCCATCCGGCTTGGAGGCGACCGCCGCATCGATCAGCTGCGACAGTGCGACCATATCAAACTTCTCAGGTGCGCGATACTCCACATTCGCGCCGGTCTCTTTAGCAGCCAATTGAACGCCGTTCTTTACCACGACCCAAAACGAGTCGGACACTTGTCCGTGGGTAACGACGATAATGTGCGGTTTCTTTTGGGCGATGGCCGGTACAGGAATACCAAGGGTGGCAAGCGCAAACGCTGCGGCGATGCGCAAACTAGTAAGTTTTAGCATAACAGGATGGGGGCTACTGGGGTTTGGTTTGGAGAGCAGGGCGGACGAAAGCTTAAACCGCTTCCGCCACGGCAGCGTCAGCCTGAGTCCCGGCGTCCTCCGGAACTAGTTCGTACGCTACACCTTGCTTATTAAAGGCTTCGACAAAAGGCTGCGGGATACTCGAATCAGTAATGATCAAAGAAACCTCTTCCAGCCCGGCATACGTTGCGAGGCAGGCATGCCCGAACTTGGAGGAATCTGTAAGAACGTAGCTTTCGTCAGCGGAACGGATCATTGCTCGCTTCACCTCAGCGTCGAGCGGATTCGGTGTGCTGTGCCCGTGGGCGAGTGTTGTGCCGGAGGTTCCGAGGAAGGCCCGGTCCGCATGAAAGTTCTCTAAGGTCCGGACCGCAACCGGACCGATCAAAGTTAAGCTATGATTCCGGACCTGACCTCCCACCAACAGCAATTCATAACCGGCGCGCGCCAGCTCCAAAGAAGCCGGAACGGAGTTGGTGATAACATATAAGGATCGGAAACGTCCCACCAACGCCGCCGCCAAGGAGAGCGTGGTAGTCCCGCCATCCAGAATAATCGTATCTCCTTCGTGGATGTGCTCAATTGCGGCGCGAGCGATCCCTTCTTTCTGGCCGGCTTTTAGCTGTACTCGCTCGATGAAAGAGATATTGAATCGGCTTCGGTGGGAGAACACAGCCCCTCCATAAGTGCGTTGGAGCAGGCCTTGCTCTTCCAGTTCGGCAAGATCTTTGCGAATTGTGACCTGGCTAACCGCAAATCGCTCCGCCAGATTCTCTACCTTCACGTTACCCTCGTGCTCGAGGAGGCGAAGGATCTGGTGCCTTCTATCTTCGGCAGTCGCGAACAGGGATGGATCGGGTTCCGATTTCAGAGTGCTTTCGATGTGGTCCTACATTGAAAGCAAACCTGGGCTCGTTTTCAAACAGAATCTTTCGGATAAAACCAAATCGTAATCGTCCTCGTATGGTGGGGCGATGTTGGCGGTCTTCCCGCGTGTTCGAGAGGGGTCGGCTGGAGGGGAGCCGCTTTAGCACGTGCCCAAGGACCACGCGGATTCTTTCCAGTGTGAAGAAGGCCGAAGCATTGTGTTAAGCAGGCGGCTCCCGGGAATTACCCAGCGTGATGTTTTGCCCCATGGATCGGTTCGAATAACTTAATTCACGCGCCAAGAGACAAACCACGCGCTGGGCCGTTCGCGGGAGCCGCTTGTTGAAGAAAACTTGTGGCCTTACACGCGCCGAGAGAAACAGCAGGAGGTCGTTGAGGTACGTGCCAAAGCGGCTCCCCTCCAGGCCGGCTCCCGCGGAAACGCCAAATCGAGGACGAGGCCGATTACGATCCGCGCACAAGGCAAACACGCATGCGCCTGATTGCTTTCTGTCTTCGCCCGTGCATCCTTGGTGCCCATGAGACAATTTTTGGTCCCACTCGGGCTAGCTTGCTCAGCTTTTTTTCTTTCAGCACCCGGTCAAGCCGGAGTGCCTTCCGTCGAAGCTGCACCGGCGGCCGCTAAACAACCGGTCACCGATGATTTCGGTGGTGTCACAGTAAAGGACGACTATCGCTGGATGGAGCAGTTGAGCGATCCGAAAGTCAAGGCTTGGGCAGAAAAGCAGAATGAGCGATCGCAAAAGTTCCTGAACTCGCTCCCTGGCCGCACCCAATTAGCTGCTCAAATAAAGAAATTGATCAGTTCTACGCCGCCGAGGCTGGCGCTCGTTGAGGTGCGTGCTGATAAGATTTTTGGACTGAAAGTTGACCCCGCCAAGCAGCAGGCATTTGTAGTGGTAGCGAATTCACCGGACGATCCGGCCAGCGAAAAACCCGTTTGTGATCCCAACAGCCTCGATCCTTCCGGCAAGACGTCGATCGATTGGTTTGTGCCGTCACCGGACGGCAAAACCCTGGCGGTATCTCTCTCGAAGAATGGGACTGAAGACGGCGATCTCTGCTTTTTCGATGTCGAAACCGGCAAGCAGCTCTCGGATGTGATTAAACATGTCCAATTCCCAACCGGCGGCGGAAGCGCGGCTTGGACCAAGGATAGTGCAGCAGTTTTTTATACGCGGTATCCGAGAGAAGGCGAACGGCCGGCTGAAGACCGGCATTTTTACATGCAAGTTTATTTCCACAAACTTGGCTCACCGGAATCTGAAGACCCATACTCTATTGGGAAAGAGTTCCCGAAGATCGCGGAAGTAGCGCTCCAGTCGAATGGTGCTTCTGACTACATCGTCGCGACCGTAGCGAACGGCGACGGTGGGGATTTTGCTCACTTCGTTTACGGGCCGGATAAAAGCTGGCGCCAGATTACTAAGTTCGAGGACCAGATCAAAACCGGTGTACTCGGGTTCGGCCCCGTTTTTTATGCTACATCACTACAGGACGCGCCTCACGGAAAAGTGGTGAAGTTTGGCTTGGATACTCCGGACGCTAAGCCTGAAGCGGTGGTTCCGGCCGGTGAAGGTGTGATCGAAAGCATCGCAGTAACCACCGATCGCCTTGTTGTGCAGACTTTGGAAGGTGGACCTTCCGGCCTTTATTCCTATAGCCTCGAGGGTTCGGATCAGAAGACGGTGGCGCTTCCACCAATCTCGAGTGTTTCACAGTTAGCTGCCGGCGAGCATCTGGTGTTGGCTGATGTCGGGAGCTATACCGAGCTCGCCAAGTGGTTTAAATATGACGCGGGAACCAATGAACTAACATCCACGAAGCTCAGTTCCGAGGCGCCGGTGAATTTCGCGGATATGGAAGTTACCAGAGATTTCGCGGTCTCGAAAGATGGGACCAAGATTCCTCTCAACATCATTCATAAGAAAGGGATTACTCTGGACGGAACTCATCCGACGATCCTTTACGGATACGGCGGATATGGCCTCAGCGAAATTCCCCGCGTCCGATTATCTTTTCGAGCTTGGTATGATCTTGGTGGGATTTTTGTCGATACGAATATCCGCGGGGGCGGTGAATATGGCGAGGAATGGCATAAGGGTGGTAACCTCACGAACAAACAAAACTGCTTCGACGATTTCACTGCCTGCGCCCAATATCTACTCGATCATAAGTATACGACGACTGCCAAACTCGGGATGCTCGGCGGCAGCAACGGTGGGCTCTTAATGGGCGCGATGATTACCCAACACCCGAGCTTGATGCGAGCAGTCGTGTCCGAGGTTGGGGTCTACGATTCTTTACGGACCGAGTTTTATCCGAACGGCGTCTTTAACACCACGGAGTACGGCAGCGTGAAAGATCCGGTTCAGCTAAAAGCACTTTTAGGTTACTCGCCTTATGAACACGTAGTCGATGGCACAAAATATCCTGCCATCCTGATGACCGCGGGTCTGAATGATGGAAGGGTGGCCCCGTGGAATTCCTTTAAGTTCACTGCCCGGTTACAAGCGGCAGCCGCGCCAGGGAATCCGATCCTGCTCCGAGTTAACTCATTTGGACATGGCATCGGGAGTTCTCTGGATCAACAAGTCGTTGACCAAACTGATTTGTTCTCTTTCTTCGCCTACGAACTTGGCGTCGAGTCGGGAGCCCAGAAGGTGGCGAAGAAGCAGAAGTGAGGCGTCGAAGGCGGTAGGGACGAGCAGGAGCTCGTCCCTACCGTTGGCTTACTGATTTCGTCTGCGCATCTAACAACGCCCCAATCTGCAACGCAAACGCCGCTACTACACAGACCAAGAGCGGCAGGGCATAACGATCGTTGAAATAGTCACAGATACAGTTAACGAAATAGAGTAACGCGCTCGTGATCAGCAATGCTTGCGCTAGCCAGGCAATATCCCCCTGACCGCGTCGTACTAGCAAGATGGTTAGTCCAAGGTTGGCTAGAACCATAACCGCGATCGGGATTGGTCCCCATAACATCAGGTATGGGTCTGTGCTTGCACGGTTCACCAAGGCCGAGGCGGTTTTCTGATCGTCGATAGAATGAAGCTGGTCCAATGGTTGCCAAGGCTGCGGATCTTCGTGGCGCATGCGCGCGGCGGTTCGATTGGCCAAGAATCGGTTCAGGCTAAGTTTGCTGTTATCTTCCCGAACATAACCGTGCAGAAAATCAGAGAGAATTAAATCGATCAGCTTCGGGTGAAGTGTTCTGAGATAGGCGAGTGCCCCGTCGAAAACCGAGACATCGCTCCGGGCCTGAATCGCGTTTTGCGGAATTCCTTCTTGGCGGAGCGCAGCTTGAATCGTGTCCGCCAGTTCTTCGTGGGAAGACCCCAGCTTTGACTCCGCTCTTATCGCCACTTGGACAATCGGGTCGCGCTCTGCGGCAACTAATTTGTCGACTAACGCGGCGCGTTCAGAATCGGACAGTTTATAGAGAAACGCCGTGACGCGATCAGTCAGAACAAAGCCTAAGTCCGTACGGTATTGTTCGCCGGCTTGGGCAATCATGACTCTGACGATCAGAGTATCCGCCAAAAGGGCAAACCCGCCGCAGGCTATGGCGATGCCAAGTTTGGCGACGTCACGAGTCAATATGCGCCGCCGTTGCCGCAGAGACCAGAACAGATTGCCTGCGATGACCAGCGGTAACCAAAGAACAAACAAATAGTTGATATGCCGGGTGCCGAATGCGGCCAATAGGGCGATCGCGAATACAATCCATCTCAGGCGGGACGAACTGCTCCGATAGACCCAGAGCCCGGCGAGGGTCAGCAAAATGATGGCGCTGACACTAGGCGCTTCAGAGCCTGCGCACTGTTGCTGGGCGTATAGAGAACTGGCAGCGATAAAGCTGATCGTGATTGCACCTCGGCCCAATGCGCTCCGTGCCGCCGTTCGAACCAAGAGGGTCAACGCCGTGATTAACCCCGCATGTTGAGCGATAATTAAGAGCTCTATCCCGAGCCAATTCGGATGTTGCTCGCCGAGAAGGTTCAGTGCGGGAAGCGGTTGCCCGCTAAGCAGGGCAAGAATGAAATCACCCAGCCAGAACGGAATTCTGCCCGTAAAACAATAGAGGGGCGGATAATGGAGAATGTTGCCCCATCCTGCCTTCCAGATCAGCTGCCCCAGCGCATCGACATCCTTCCAGATCGGCGGATAAACCAGCAAAAGATAAAGCGAAGGTAACGATAAGCAGAGTGTCGGATGCCGCCCCACGGCGGAGACCGCTTTCAGTGCCACCTCAAAAGCGATTCGTCGAGCTTGGGGAGCCCGTACCGTTGGGGAATGCTCAGACATTGGCTAGCGGTTAGGGCGATCCGAGCTGAATACCGCTGTGACCGCAGGGTATTTTGCTGAGCCTGGATTTGACTTTGTTGGCAGAAGATTTTTCAAGGGCGGCCTTGGAATGGATACCCACTCATCTAGTCTGAAATCACCATATCATCCAGTTGTTGCGCGTGATTCTTGCAACTCGAAAAGATGAGGATTAGTTGGATGAGGATTAGTTAATTGAATACCATGAGCGCGAATCGACCCGACGAGGAAGATAAAGATCGGCATCTGGAAGAAGAAGTGGACGAATCTCTCGAAGAATCTTTTCCCGCCAGCGATCCGCCGAATTTCACACGCGGCGAGAGAGAAGAGTAAGAAGTGATTGGTGTTTGGTGAGAGGTGATTGGTAGCGCGAGGTTCCCGCGCCGGAGTTCTGGGTTATAGGTTTTAAGTTTTAGGTTCTAGGTTGGCCAATGATCGGCCCCGACTTAAAACTTCGAACTTAAAACGTAGAACCTAAAACTCGCGTTCGGGAGCCTCGCCCTACCAGACTACGCTGCCCGTTTCTTCGAATTCTTTAGACTCGCCTGCAGGGCTTCCATGAGATCGACCACTTTACCAGAAGCGGCTTTCTTCGCGGGCGCTTTGCGTTTCTGGCCTTTCGCTTTGGCGTCAATCAGCTTCTTGACGTCTTCCGCGTAGGTGTCGCGGTATTTATTCGCCTCGAATTTTCCACTTAGTTCTTCGATCAACCGCTTGGCCAGCGCGACTTCATTCTCGGAGATCTTATCTTTCTCTGGAATGTTGAGTTCGTCCGTTGCCCGGATCTCCCCGGCAAACCGAAGCGTGTTTAGCAATAGAACGTTGCCCTCCGCTTTCAGCGCGCAGAGATGTTCCCGATTCCGCAATACAAATTGGGAGATACCCACCTTCTTGGATTTTGCCAATGCGTCCCTCAGTAGGAGGTACGGTTTTCCGGCCGATTTCTCCGGTTCAAGGTAATAAGGCGTATCAAAATAGTAACTCGCGATCTCTTCTTCAGAGACAAATTCGTGGATATCGATCGTGGATGACTTCTCCGGCGATGCCTCTTTCAGCTCGTCCTCGGTCACCACGACATAATTGCCGTCCTCCAACTCGTACCCCTTAACAATCTCATCGTACGGTACTTCTTTACCGGTCGACTCCGAAACACGCTTAAAATGGATCCGAGATAGATCCGTTTTATGCAGCATGTTAAAGGAGACCGATTCGCGTTCAGTCGCAGAGTACAGACGGATTGGGATGTTGACCAAGCCGAAGCTGATAGCTCCTTTCCAGATCGATTTCATGCTAGTGCGACGAATCTAAGCTCCGGGAAACGACATTTTTTCCCTTCCTTAGTTAACTTCCGCCTCAGTAATTGGATGCATAAATCGTTCAGGTTGCGAGTCTTTTTTTGAGGAGCTAGGAGCTAGAATCTAGGAGCTAGTAGTCGGCGATAGAGAGGCGCGAGGCGCTGAAATGTGCGGAAGGCCAGCGGTACCCTCCACGTCCCGACTCGGGCACATCCACCTCCTAGCTCCTGGATTCTAGCTCCTAGCTCCTTATATTGTGGCCAGCGTCCCAGTCCTCCCCAATATATTGTGTTGATCCCGCGCTGCCCTGCGAGTATCTTGCCCAAGTTTCCTTATGGACACCAAACGGCTGCCGACCAGATGGCTCTATATAATGGATTATATAGACGAAGACACCGGGACGGTTGCGGCCACGGTCGGCAGCGCTGACGATCGCGATGAATGCGAGGGTGTCGTTGGTCACGAAACAAGCTTTTATCAGCGCCAGGGATTCACGATTCATTCTTGGGAATTCAAGCGTGTCTCATAACGTCTCTTAAAGTCTCTCTTCGAGAGCAAAACAGCGTTTCTTGTCTCATGCTGTCTAGTGGTTAATAACGAAAAACGTCACCGACTGTAGATAAGCTCTGTAGATAGTCTGTAGAGAAACAGCGCAACGTTTGACCCAAACGTTATGTCAAATCAGGGTCGAAAATAAACTGTTGACATTTAAACCTTTTTTCCTTTACGAGCACAACAAACTAGCGTTTATACTGCCGATGAGACACGAAACAAAATCGTGAGTCACCCTCACTCGTATTGCATTCAGCGCACACGAGGTGGCGCAAATCCTGGGAGTTTCCAGGGCAACAATTTACCGGATGATAGTCCTTGGCGAGATCCGACCAATATCGCACAGCGGCATGCTTCGGTTTTCGCAAAGGGAAATCGACCGATACGTAGGTAGGACGATGGAGGTGGCGGCGTGAGCGTTTATAAACCAGAACCAACGGCGTGGGAAATCGTTGAAAATCACAAGGGTTTCGCCGTTCGCAAGTGCAAGAGAGGGTTTCTGGCGTTCAAGGATGGACGCAACCTTATGACTCAGCCAACGGTTGAAGACGCAATACGTTCTATCGATGAACATTTGGAGCGGGAGCGAAAGGCTGCAATAGCCAGGGCAGAGCAGGCGAAGTGGCAAGCAGAACTCGAAGCGGAAAATGCAGAGCGTCGACGCCAGGCAGTAGAAGCCGTCTTTGCTTGCATTCAACCGATTCGGGATTTTGTCGAACAGCACGGATTAGACATGCTTCAGAGTTGCGTCGGGCGCTTAGAATTTGAAGAGTGTGAGCGAAATGTACCGTCGAACTGGGAAGAGCTGGTCGAGATTGCTGAACGAATCGGCGAGAGACACTGTGAGGGGGATTGGAGGGAGGAAGTCGGCGAGGTCGACGTTGATAGGTACGGAGTAATCGAACACAGGTACTACAACAGCAATTGTGATGGATACGCGAGCACCGTAGAATTTGGCTTGCAGGAGTATGTCGATGCATACAAGGAGGATTATCTGCCTGAGGACGAGAACGAGGATGACGAAAACGAGGAACCAAGCCTCAGACACACCGCTTGCTTCGCTGACATTCAAAACGAGGGAATACGTCAAGAAAGGATGCTTGAGGCGTCAGGCGTCTGACGCCTGGGCTGCGGACTAGACGTTCGACGTCGACTAGACGCACGCTCATAACAACGGCGACGCTCACCCCGTCGCCTTTTTTGTTTATCAGGACTCTTTAGGATCGCTCCAGAACGCTCGACCCGCTGTCTGATGCATGACAGCGGCCCCACCACAGCCAAATCAACCGATGGGCGCCCGAGAACGGCAGTAAGCAAAAAAACCGACTCAACGGGTAATAAAGCGTCAAGTCGGGTGCTGAAGCAGGCTCGGATCAAGGAAAACCGCTTCAATTCAAAATACGCGCAGGTGGCAGGGAGCGAAGAAACTCCGACGCAGGCCTACCACCTAAGCTGAGAGCTAGGGAGGGCGACCGCAACGTTTTTCAAAATCGTGCTGTTTTGCTCGTTATGAAAAATCGTCTTAAATCGACACCGCAATACTGCGAGTTCGCCATCACTCAAGAAAATGTTGATGAGTTTAAGAGGCTGACTGGACGGCTATGTACGAATCACCACCAGGAGCTATAAACGGCAAGTCCGCCTCTGATAAGGCGGACTCAAAATTTGCCGCTGATAACGACACCCGCAAATGTAACTATGACCGTATCACGGATCAGTCAGAAGTCAACGGTAGTCGTGAATTGCCGCCAATCCTAACCATGCGTCAATCGTACGCAAATCCCGCAAAGGATCGACCTGAGATTATCAAGGGCATCCTTCGGCAGGAATGTAAAATGACGTTAGGCGGTAAGTCAAAGGCTCGCAAAACGTGGCAGTTAATTAACTTGGCTTTGTGTCTAGTAACGGGTGAAGTATGGCTCGGTCAGTTCGAATGCAATCGGACTAAGGTTCTATATATCAACTTCGAGCTGCATCGCGACACATTTGACAAACGAGTTCGTGCTATCGCAGAAGCGATGGAGCTGGGACCGGAACGGTACATGGATAATCTGTCTCAATGGGGATTGCGCGGTTATGCAGCCGGAGCGGATGTCTTGATGCCCGAGATTATCGACCGAATCAAAAACGAAAAGTTTGGCGTCGTTATATTTGATCCGCTCATTAGCGTACGTCCAACAGGTGGCGGAAACCTATCCCGATGACTTTTGTCGATGGGCCGCAACGTCGAACATTTTGAATAAGGTTGATGGTGACAGCGTTCGAAAGGGCACAATCAATCGAAGCGGTCAGACTAGCGATCCAGTCAGTTGTCCCGCCAACACAATCGGTTCGACATCCGGAGCGGGTAAGAGTGTGTGGACAAAAGATTTAAATACCAGGAACCCCAATGAGGCTCAATTGAAACGATTGGTCGAAGGCGCGGAAGGATTGCTCCAGGAGGCTCGAATGCACGAAGGTCACCTCCGGGCAAAACTCCTCCACGTATCGAAGTTGTAAAACCATGAACATCATAATTCCTTACTCCAGAATTTGCGGGCCTGCTGCAAATCTAAAGACTTGGAAGCGTTTAATCGCGTAACGGTCGATCCGCGCTTTCGAAAGAATGTTTGCATCGAATGTGAAAATCTTAACAACCGAAAGTTCAACCGCCCTGTGATGACGATGGCGGTTCAGAAGTATTGAAAACGGCAATCCTACATTTACAACACTTCGGAATTAACGTCGACGACACATGGCCCGGACCTAACGAGGACAGAAGTTATCCCAATGGTGATGACGATAATGCGGACACCGAAAAGCCTGACGAAATTGACGAAAATAAAGAGATGCTGGCCGACGCAAAGGATTCAGAACTGGCGAAACGCTTTTGGGACGAAAGACCTTAATGGCAACGCCTATGCGATATCAGACGAAGTACAAAAACGAAGTCGGAGAAATCATTACCCAATTATTTGATGGCGACAGTTGGGCAACCGTTGTTAACAACCTAATCAGCTTACAAGATGTTGCGGAAGTAGTGAGTGTCCGAAATCTGCGCGACATGTCGTTAAGCGAGCCTGTCCAAACAAAATTACGCAAAAGATCAACGTGGGATAGAATGACAAATGGCGGATAAAATCCATCGTTAGCGAGTACGACCGGATTCAATTCGTGCGCGGAAGTACCTGGCAACAGGGATTGCTAAAGCTTTTCTCTTCCAGTCATCAACTCGCCCCGCGAGTCAACAGAGGTCATGACTGGACACGTCCTTTTTGGAGAATCTTTTACATCGAAAAAAAAGGATCGCGACCACCTTGGCCTTTAGCCCGCCAGCAATGGCCAGCCGTCGCCCGCATTCAACCCAGGATTGATCTGCCGTAGCAAAGCCGTTCATCTATCAAAAAGCGGACAAGGAAGGGCCTGGAGCTCTGGACGCCGCGCTCA
>Ga0207129_1016_pt4 | contig 24515 bp, 25 predicted proteins | sample Alteio_BWMinHeat_15_FD_153517 | JGI IMG/M metagenome (GOLD analysis project Ga0207129, IMG submission 153517) | Enriched cells from forest soil in Barre Woods Harvard Forest LTER site, Petersham, Massachusetts, United States -... | ecosystem: Environmental > Terrestrial > Soil > Temperate forest >... | reverse complement strand
GTTTGGGGATTGCTGATGGATTGTATTGGCTCAAGTCCTGTAGGGCCCAGCTACTGTTATGATTTGTTGGAAAGTTAATTTCTTAGATAAAATAATCATATCCGTGCATCACGAAAAACGACAAAGTTATGGCATCATTTTAAAATCTTTGGTGTTCTTTCTTATTCTATATTACCCAGTTTTGGTCACCCATGAAATAGGACATGCTTTGGTATGTGTATCTGAAGGCGGTGTTCCAACGCTGGATGTATCATTGACAGGTGAGGGTCATGGCACTTGCACTCCTGAACCAGATAATCAATTTTTATATCACATATCAGGAGGAGTTTTTGCTAGTGTATTATCAGGCATACTGCTAATCTTATGGAGAACGATTCCAAATTACGTCAAGATAGTTTCAGTAACATTTGCAACAATCCAAGGCATAAACGCATTAATCGAGGCCTTTGCAAATGCTAGTTACATCAGTGATCCTTCCATGCGATATATCGTATTTAACGTAATTACTTTTGCATTATTTACAGGTCTTTTGTTTTTGTACATCAGAGAACCATCTACTAAGAGTAGTTCAGGTTTTAGAAACAATATTGAAACCATGATTCACGGATTATGTTCGAAGTGCGGTAACAACAATCCAAAAGAATCTGTGTTTTGTAACAAGTGTGGATTTAATCTCAAATAAAAAATTAGTTAAGATAATTCAATGAAATGGGAATGGATTCAATCATAATTCTAGAATCATAGGTTCGAGTCAGATGGGATCCTAAATAACAATGTCCTAATTGTGATTCTACATTGTATAACGAACAAGTAGTATAAAGAATTTCTGGAACATGGTTAGTGAATTCGTTTTGTATTAAAATTATGGATGTAAATAGAGCATTAAACTATTTCAAATATTAGCTGACAGACTAGTCCATAATGCTGACAAACTTGTATGTGAACCGGACACAAATGTAAGCGTGGCTTAATAATTGATTTCATGAATAAAAATTACATGACTCAACAAATGCAACATGAGCACAAGATGGTTAGACAGTCAAGTGAGATAAGAAAAAAAGTTGAGATGTTTATTCAAAATTTTGATGATGGTTTATTGGTACTTGATCCTTATGATATGAAAATTAAATGTAATAATGCTGATAATACACAGACAAGAACGCTAACAGAATGGATTTTGCAAGCAATTCGAGATTATGAAGAAAATAAGAATGATAAACTAATTGGTGATGGGTTTGCAAGAACTTGTTTAGATTGGATTAGAATAGGAAATGCCAATAATATGATGAAAGAAGGTACTAATTTGTTAAGAAGATTTGAGGAACTGACAACAAAATACGCTAGGTTAAAAGAGGAACATGAAATGCTAGAAAATTCCTATACTGATCTTGAAAACAAACAAAGATCTCTTAACCAAAGAAAAGATAGAGAAACACAAAAACAATTACGTTAAGATTTATGATCTGTTCCCTTAAGACTATAAGGCTAGTTACAATGTTCTATTCAACCTAGGCTATTTCACAACGCAGTGGATAGGAAACCAATTGTATTGACTTTATGACTTGAGTTGGCTGTAAAAAAAGTATGTGTAATTGTCTGTTACATGCCACAAAATTATAAAAGATTATTCTCAGGTTATAGTATGACCAGACAAGAACTATCAATATATCCACAATTAATTGAACAAAACCAGCACAATAAGAAAAAAAGAGGACAACTTGATCAACTTATTCAAATTTTAGAACACCTGCAATACTCAAGTGATGCTATAATCAGTTCGATAGCACGATTTACGAATATGTCACATTGTTCTGCAACTAGAAATTGTGAAAAATTAATCAAAGCAGGGCTTGTCTTAAGATATGATGCTTCTAATAATAGACGATATAAATTGACAAATGAAGGCATTCTTTTCCTAAATAATTGTAAGAATTTTCAAGATCTCTTGTGTAAATACCAATTAAGTGACGCATTATAAATTGCCTAGTAGGTTTGTTGTAAAGCCAAACGGAAGAGTCGGCTGTATCTCAAATACGGGTACTGCTCCATCTAAACAGTGAACTAGATAATCCCCCGAATTTACTACACCCATGTTTATGCTTCTGATTATATTTTTTTCTGAAAAATTATATTTTCTAACAACTTTCAGAATATAGTCAAGCGTTTTCTGCTCTTTAAGACAAGATAGTGTCAAAATCATTTTCTTAGATTGATTTAATTTAATATTCGACATTCTTATCAGGGATTTGATATAGTTTTTAACAATTTTTGAAAATGAAAATAGAACAATGTACTAGAAGAAAATTACACAAATCTTATGTACATTATAGCAGATTATCATCCAGAAGCTGTAGGGCCATCCCCAAACTCCAATGTCATATTTGACATATGCTCTGCAGTTTCAAATTTTAATTATTGAAAAATATTCATAGTTATGAATTAAATCATAATGGAAAATAGAACAATGTACTAGAATGATCAGACAAATTACTTAAATTCCATTTATGTGGACAGAAAATGTGCGATACCATGACTACAATGAAATGTGTATAGATGTTCTAAAAAATATCAATACAGGAATCACATCAGATCTAACAAGTCACATAGGTGTAATGCCACGGAAATTAAACAATTGCTTTACATTATTACAAAAAAATTCGTTAATAAAATATGAAGGACCACAGGTCTACATAACTGAAAAAGGCAAGCAATATTTGAATTCCTATGATAGAATACTTGAATTGCTTTCCTTCAAAACAGGAAAAAAAATAGCAATCATGGCTTAGAGATATTTGAATTGTAAGACTTTAACATACCGCACCTTTATGAAGAATTTTTGAAATTTGGCGTATATTTTCTATGTTTACTAGAGGATGAATTGGAAGGCTTAGAACGTTAGAAGCTGCCCATTCAGTAACGACGAGTTTTAGATCATTATTATAAAATGGCACCTTGTGCACAGGCGTGGAATAGTAAGGAAATGCGCCTATACCTACAGAGTTTAGTGCTCTCATGATTTTATCCCGCTTTTTGGCTGCTATGGTATAGAGATACCAATTTACCATTTCTCCTTTTCTTTCACGTGGAAGAATGATTGGTAAATCAGATAGAAACTCAGTTAGGATCTTGGCGTTTTTTCTTCTTTGAATAATGAATTTGTTTAATTTTTTCATTTGTACTTTAGCAATGGCTGCATTAATTTCAGGTAGTCTTAAATTAAAACCAAGAATTCTAGTATCATATCCGTGTAGCATTCCATGATTTCGTATCTTGCGTAATTTTTCAAATAATTTTTTGTCATCTGCCACAATGGCACCGCCCTCTCCTGATGTTATTACCTTTGCAGCATACATACTAAAGCATCCAAGTCTAGAAAAAGTTCCAGAGTGTTTTCCTTTGTATGTAGAGCCCAGAGATTGACAGGCATCCTCAATTATTTCTAAATCATGCTTGTTTGCAATTTCTAATATTTCATCCATATATGCAACATTTCCGTATAGATGAACAGGAATTATTGCTTTAGATTTTTTTGTAAGTTTTTTGCTAAGATCATCTGGATCCATGGTATAGTTTTCCAGAATGTCAACAAATACAGGAGTTGCACCAACAGAGACCACCGCGTTTGCCGTTGCCACAAAAGTAAATGAGGGAATGAGAACTTCGTCTCCTTTTTTTATATCCAATGCATAAAGTGCAGCTTGCAGTGCAGCAGTTCCAGAATTCACAGCAACCGCATATTTTGATTTAACAAATTTAGAAAGTAGTTTCTCAAATTCCTGTACACGTTTTCCTCCTGCATTTTCAGATGAGGTAAGAGACTTTTCTAAAAGCACCGCTCTTACTTCATTGATTTCTTCTTTACCAAAAATAGGAGTGTTTATTGGTATTTTCAATTACTGTGAGTTATTTTGGAATTGTGCCGTCAATTTGAATAATACATGATGAAAAGGTAGACGGATATCTTGTTATTGCGTTAAAAGTTTTAGTTTTATGTGCATCAATATCATCCACAAATCCAAATCCTTTAGCTATGGTGTTACCATTATTATCTAGTAATACCATTTGTAGAAAAATTACTTTATACGAAATATTTCCAGCAGTATACTGGCCTGTCATTTGTACATATTCATATCCACTTTTACATATTACATTGCTAAAACCATCCATTGGATTAGTTTTGTCATATACAGTAGTGTTTTGTGGGAGCATGATGGAAACAGTATGATTTGTGTTTAAGTATGTTGTATTTTGTGTGGGCGTGATGGGAACAGTATGATTTGTGTTTACATATGCAGTGGTGTTTTGTGTGGGTGTGATGAAAACAGTATGATTTGTGTTTGCACCTGCTTCATTTGAAGCTGGAAAAATAATCTCACCCTCATATCTTGGAACCATCTGATCAGCTGATGCTGATTTCAAAAAATAATTTGGTACAAATAGCATGGTAATAGAGATTACAACAAAAAATAGCATCACCATGAATCTTTTTGAAATATTATAATGTATCATTTTAGTTATTCCGCTTTTGTAATGATAATATTCTAGAATTTTGCAAAGGAGAATTCTTCTCCATGATTTGATCTGCATTCAGAGCATACTACAAATTCATCGGAATCAAATTCAACATCAATATCAGAATCATCAATTATTTTCCAACATATATCACAACTCATGACTCATATGATCATAGCAATTGATGATTATCTTAATTTGCTAACAAATTACTAGAACAGTCATAAGTAAAAAACAATGTATCTATTTGACAGTAACAGATTTGGCAAGATTTCTTGGATAGTCAGGATCTGCATTCTTCTCAAGAGCAGTATAGTATGCCAAGAGTTGAATTGGAATAATTTCTATCAAAGAGTAGAATGCCTCACCAATTGTTGGAATCTGCACCCAAAAATCATAAACATCGCTTGGTTTATCAGAGATCCCAATTATTTTTGCACCACGCGCCTTGATTTCATGTGCACTTGTTAGAGTATTAGCATATGTAGAGTCATACGGATTAATTATTATGACATAAACATTTGAGTCCATTAACGCAAGAGGACCATGTTTTAATTCACCGCCAGGAAGACCCTCTGCATGAATATATGTCAGTTCTTTAATTTTTAATGAAGCCTCACAAGCTATGGGATAATGTATTCCTCTGCCAAGTATATAGATGTCAGAAACATTCTTGAGTTGTTTTGCAATATCTATAATTTTTGAATGATCTAATAATGTCTTTGACATGGTCTGTGAAATTTCATTCAAATCAAGTCCTAAGCAGTTTCCACAAAGCTTGTCAGTGAGTTGATATAATACAGCAAGTTGTGAGGTAAAGCTCTTGGTTGCCGCAACACCAATCTCTGGACCACAGTTCAATCCTATCGATATTGATGACATATTTGCAAGTGAGGATGTCATCATATTTACAATAGAGATTATTTTTGTGCCATCATTTTGTGCAATATTTACAGATTCAAGCACATCTGCACTTTCTCCACTCTGAGAGAGAGCAATCAATATTGATTGATTGTCAAAAAAGTTTGGAGAATATGGTATTTCACTTGATATAAGAGATTCAATCTTTAATTTTGCGTATTTTGAAAAAATGTGTTTTGCCACAAGTGCAGCGTTGTAGCTTGTTCCACTTCCCGTTATGAATATGTTTTTTGCTTGTTTTATTAAATTAGCTACAAGATCAAGTTCAATTTTGGTATTATGACCGGCTTTTAATATTGTTCCAGGTTGTTCTGAAATTTCTTTTATGGTATAATGTGCATATTCACCTTTGTATGAATCAGCAAATTCTTTTGATATTTTTGTAATCTGATGTCTTACTGGATTTCCATCAAAATCAAACATTTGAATCCCACGGGTATTAATTATAACAAACTCGCGATTATCTGGATAAATCACCTGATCAGTATGTCCCACAAATCCCAAAACATCACTTGAAACAAAATATCCTTCTTTCCCAATTCCTACAATTAATGGTTCATGAAATCTGGCTGCGGCAATCATACCATCATTAAATACCGCAACAAAAGAATAATTTCCTACTAATTGCCCAATAGTTTGTAACATGGATTGTTTGACATTTTTTGTTTGATCAAACTCATATTGTAAAAGATTTGCAATTACTTCGCTGTCTGTCTCACTTTTAAAAAGAAAGCCCTTTTGTTGCAAGTCTTTTTTTAGTTCTGTAAAATTATCAATTATTCCATTATGAACTATGGCAATTTTGCTTGAGCTTGATGAATGTGGATGAGCATTTGCTGATGTTACCCCACCATGTGTTGCCCATCTAGTATGACCAATCCCGATATTGCCAGAAAGTGTATCTAGTTTAGAAGTACTATTTACCTGATCAACTTTCCCAACTCCTTTTTTTATTAAAATTTGATTATCAGAAAATGTTGCTATTCCTACACTATCGTATCCTCTATACTCCATTCGTTTTAGTCCTTGAACTAATACGGGTGCTGCTTTATCAGATCCTATGTAACCAATTATGGAACACATTTTTTGTAACCTCTAAATTATAAAATGGTGCAACAAGTTTCTTAAGCGTTATAGAACTATTTACTAAAACATTTCACCTATAGAAACTTACCATTGTTTTAAAAAATATACATAGCAAATAAAACTAGATTGAAAGCAAAAACATGGATAGATAGGATTACTGATGACGATAATTTATGGTTTAATGCTATCAAGTTGGAAGATGGTGGAAATTATTATGAAGCCTTTGTGTGTTATTTAAAAGATTCCGCGGAATGTTTAAAAAATAACTTTTTTGTTAAAGCAGCTTTGAGTTGTTCTTGTGCGGCAATCTGTATTGCACATCAAGGTAATCCAATAGCAGCGCGTCAATTATACTTGGAGGCTGCAAGAATTTATGAGGAAAATGCTGATTTTATTATTGGAGAGTCTATTAGAGAATCTCTTTGGTCGCTTCAGGAGGCTTATGAATATTATTTACTGGGTGTAGATGGCGATAAAGCCGAGAAAGTTTATGATAAAGCTCTTTTTCTAGCAGGAAAAGTGAATCCCTTTTCCGGTGAAGATGAAATCATGCAAAGGATGAAACTAAGAAAAAAACGTGCATCTGATACAATGAGTGTGACGCATACTAATCTTCAAGCCTCTGACAAAATAGAAGAAGAGATTCAGAAATTTATGCGTCTAAGAAAACCAGATCCCATTATAGATAACATGATAGATAATACATCTAAGAATAACCAGAGGCAACACTCTTGAAGAAAGTATTACTGATTAGCTGGGATGCTTATCCTAATTATGCGTCAGGCGGAATTTACACTTGGACTAAGACTTTGATAGACAGCATGCAAGAGTTGGAATTTGTAGTTATAAATCAACTATCAAATCCAAACGGCAATGGAAAATATTCGGTTCCTAATAATGTTACCAAGGTAATAGAAATACCGATATTTGGAACAAACAGATATGAAGAATTTTATGATGAAAAGCGTTCACTGCTATTAAAAATTCTTCGTACAACAGAATCAGTTATTAAAAATGAATTCATGCCACTATATAAGAAATTTTTAAATGTTGTCTTATCAGAGGCGTCTTATACAGAAGAGCTTATAGAAATAATTTGGCAACTCCATCAATTTTTAACTATTTATGATTCCAAAAAGTGTTTTGAATACAATCTAGTATGGGATAGTTTTATTAATCATATAAAAAATGACCGACTCTACGAAAATATGTCTCTAAAAGAAACGTTGACTGCTTTTCAACTTATTAGCAGAAGTATGCAGGTCCTTTCCTTTCAAGTGCCAAAAGTTGACATAATACATTCTTCTCTTGCGTGGCTGCCCTCCATGATTGCAATTTTTGCAAAACGTGAAAGCAATTGCCCAGTTATAATAACAGAGCATGGGGTAGCGTTCAGAGAATTACTGTTATATTATAATGCAGTGTTATATGATGAACCAGCCAAAATATTCTGGAAATTTTTTTCGCGCAATATTACTAGAGCAATGTATTCAATTGCAGATGTAATAACACCAGTCTGTGTAGCAAATGCAGCGTGGGAGAAAGATCTTGGTACAGATCCAGCAAAAATCAAAGTGATCTACAATGGTGTAAATATTCAAAAATTCTGTCCCATGGAAATAAAAAGAGAAGATGACAGACCAACAGTAGTGTCTGTTGGAAGGATAGAGCCTTACAAAGACATTGTTTGTCTCATACGAGCAATTGGTCATGTAAAAGAAGTGATACCAAACATTCAATGTCTCATATATGGTAGATCAACAGATCTTGAATATTCTATAAAATGTGTAGATAAAATCAAGAGTCTCAATTTGGCAGACAATGTCAAGTTCATGGGTGGCACAAATGAACCAGAAAAAGCTTACAATTCAGCCGATGTGATTGCGTTTAGCAGTATTACAGAGGGGTTTCCGTTTTCAATAATCGAAGCCATGGCTTGTGGAAAAGCTGTCGTGGCAGCAGATGTTGGAGGTGTCAGAGAAGCATTAGAAGGCTGTGGCCTACTTGTAAGAAGTATGCGCCCTAAAGATCTCGCCAATGGCATAATAACATTGCTTAATGATGAACAGTTAAGAAAGGAATTAGGAGAGGTGGCCATAAAAAAAGTAAAGGACAAATTTACTATTGAAAAAACTGTAGAACAAATAAAAAAACTGTATGAAGATTTGATAAATTCATTTGAAGTAAAAAAGAAAACAAAATTAGCTGAGGTAGTCGTACAATGAAAGTTTCAAGAGCAATAGTCACTGGTGGTGCAGGTTTCATAGGAAGTCACATAGTAGATGAACTCATCAACAGAGGCATTGAGACATACGTCATTGATAATCTGCGTACAGGTTCAATAGAGAATCTAAGACAACATGAACACAACAGGCTACTCCATATAGTGATTGGAGATGCAAAGCACATAGGTCGGCTTTTATTTGGTGTCAGTGATATCGATCTAGTTTTTCATGAAGCTGCAATTGCAAGCGTTCCATTATCAGTAAGTGAACCTATGTTAGTTCATAATGTTAATGTGAACATGACACTTGATGTAATGAATTTTTGTTTAGAGAAAAACATAAAACGATTTATTTTTGCTTCATCAGCAGCAGTATACGGAGTAAAAAATAATCATGCCTCAGAAGACATGGTGTGTAAGCCATTCTCACCATATGGAGCATCGAAGCTTGCAATTGAAGACTATCTTGCTGCATACTATAATACTTACGGGCTTGAGACTGTAGCTTTAAGATATTTCAATGTGTTTGGTGCTAGGCAGACGTTAAATGACTATAGTGGTGTGATTACCATTTTTACAAATCAATTATTACATAAAGAAACTCCAACTGTTCACGGAGATGGAAAACAGGTACGTGATTTCGTTCATGTAAAAGACATAGTGCAAGCAAACATGCTTGCAATGGAATCACAAAATGCAGTAGGTGATGTCTTTAATGTTGCCTCTGGAAAAGCATCTAGTATTATCGAAGTATTAGAAACATTAAAAGAAATTACAAAAACAAAAAACATACTGCATAGGTACGGTCCTACACGACCAGGTGATGTTCGATTCGGCCTAGGAGATATTGACAAGATAAAAAACATTCTTGGATATGATACAAAAATTACATTAAAGGATGGCTTGACGGATCTGGTAGAGTTTTTCAAAAAAAGGGCTGAATATAACATGTTACCAATTTAGGTGATCAATTCATTTGCCTATAACAAAATATGATAGTGACAGGGTCCTAACAGAAGAAACCCGTATTTTTGCACAAAAGGTGGCAAGATCCATAATAGAGATCCAACCTGTTGTTAATAATATTGCAGATGTCATTGTGCTACTTGAGGTATTAGGATATAGTCCAGATACACTAAAGAAATATGGATTTAGTGGTTTTTACGATTTGTCAAAGTATCTTTATGGTTTTATTGATGCATACGATAACTCGGACAAAAATAAAGAGGAGATTGTTAAATCGTTTTACAAACAAATACCCGATACAAAACACAGAATAGTAGAAGGTTTCAGTCTGATCTTTCCGTGGTTAGGCTCATTGATGCTGTTATTAGTTTTTGGTGTCTCACTTTGGATGGCTTTTGGACTTCCTATCACAATAACAACAGCCTTTATAGCTGGGATATTTCTTGGGCTTGTAATAACGGAAGGAATTTTACAAATTTTCAGTAGATTATTTACTTTTTATCATGATCAGGATAACGTCTGCGAAGTAAAAAGAATACTAAAAAGAAATTATATTCTGTTATCGCTTATCATATCTTTGGCTGTATGTTCACTATATGGCATAGCAACAATTACACATATTCCATATAACCTCATAAATGTAAGTGTAATCAGCACAGTAACAATTTCATTACATAGAACTAGCTATATGATCATTTATGCATTAAAGAAAATTAAACATGTAATTTTTGCGTATTCGGGGGCGTTTGTTACGTTGCTTTCAATTTATTATTTTCTTCCTAATCTCATACCTGAAACGTCTACAAGATATTTTGTTGCTTTGGGTGCAGCATTTGTGGTTTTATCAATCCTTGCAATATATCATCACTATAAGATAATTTCTAAAAAATCAGGATCTGTAGCAAATAATGAAGTACTTCATTTTTTTCGTCCAATGAGCGTAACCGATAAAACCATCATGTCTAGACTCAGTATACAATTATGGGAAACTATGCCACACTTTTTATTTGGAACATTCTACTTTTGCATGATTTTTTCAGATAGAATACTTTCATGGATATTCAACCCAATGGCTAAGCATATTGGTCTTCCAATGGAGTTTAATTCTGTGTATCATGCAGGTGCAGATCTAGCACTGCTGGTATTATTATCAACATCAATTATACAATTTGTCCTAATGAGCCCACTTTATTTACAAATAGGAAATATGACTATAAATCATAAAATTTCTGAAATGAAAAAAATCAATTCGTTTTTGCAACAACGCTACAAGCGATTGCTGACTATAACTATTATTTCTGCAATAACAACAGTTGTTATTCTGAATTTTGCAGCATCAACGATTGTCTTCCACGCAGGTGGTTCCCAAATCAGTATTCAAGTATTACGTATTGCATCTATTAGTAACATATTCCTTTCAATATTTGCAGTAAACAGTTTATTCATGGCATTCCTAAATAGAACAAAAATAATGGCATTGATTGTTATAGCAGGAACATCGATAGTAGTAATTGCTGGCACAATTTTAGCACAATCAGGTTTTGAAAATATAATTTTTGCTTATTTAGGAGCAACCGTCATGGCTGCAATAACATCTACACTGTATGCCAGAAAGATCGTGAAAAATGCAGGAACCATGTTTTTTTCAAAATATGTATGACAGATTATAATCTAGTTTAAAAATAATCCGGAATGAATGAATCTGAGTTTGAAACTTTTCCCATTTTATTTGTTTTTTCATAAGTAGAATATGGAACATAAACTTCATTCCAATATCTCATACACACAAGCTTTTGATATGCATCTATTTTGATTTCTTCACCTAAGACGAAATTACGAAAAACTATATCTGGTTCATTAATTCCTGCCACTGCACGTATCGGACAAGTGGCTGAAAAACGAGGATTAATTTCAAATATTTTGGGCGTATTTTCAATCATTTTTGCTTGTATGTTAATTGAGCCCCTACAACCAAATTTCAACGCAGTTTCTTCAGCAGACTTGCGTATATCATGAAAATCATCTACAAATGCCTTGTATGTCTGGCCTTGTTTGAGCGTTCTTCTCATAGAGATTGATGCCATTACGTTCTTTCCTGTTCTGTTTACCACAACTCCTGATGTAAATTCTACATTTTCTCCCTCAAGGTATTCTTGAATGACTGGGCGCCAGCCTACTTTGTGAATTGCAGAAATTGCCTGCCTAATTTCATCTCTGTCATTTACAACGTAAAAGTGTAATGAGCCATGTCCTTCTCGTGGTTTTACAACTAAAGGAAAACCAAATTCTTCAATAAATTCTTCTTGGTTCTCAGGCAATGAAGATTCAGCACATGGAAGATTATTTTTCTTTAGAAACTCGAAAGTTTTCCATTTGTCTGTTGCTATAGATATCACGTCTATAGGATTTATGATCACCACCGTACCAGTTTCTTTTTCTATTTTTTCTTTAGCAAATGCAATAGGCAATAATTCTTGGCTTGATCCCACAAAAATGGCTTGAACATTTTGTTCTTTACAGATTTTAATTATAGAATCAACGTAATCTGATGAGGAATATGGAGGCATAAGAATACCAGTATCACTTCGGTACAAGCCTGCGGCCTGTGCGTTAACATCAGTTGCAACAATCTCATACATTACTGGATGATCTTTTTGCATATTAGCCAGTTTCAAAGATTTCATTATACCTTGTGAAACTATTCCCCCAGTTGCAGTCACTAATACAGTTGCTTTAGTTCTCATGTTTTATTATGAATTCCTTTGTTTATCTGTTTTAGCTAAAAAAGAACCGGGGTTTTTATGAATTAGAGTTATGATATAAAAAAACGACCTTCCAAAATTGGAAATGATATAAAAATTAGGACAATTTGAATGAAGAAATTCAAAAAGCTGTTAACACATCAATTATTAAACATTAATTTATTTTAGTTTGATCATTTGTTATTTAATTCTGCATTAATGTGTACTACTAGATCACTTATTGTGATTGGTTTACGAATAAAGCACTTTACATCAAGTGTTGGAAAGACTTTTTTAAATTCCTCATAATACACCTCAAATGCTGTAAAAAAACATATTTTGGCGCTATCGTTTTTCTTTTTTATTTCACGATACAATTCAAAACCGTTTAATTTTGGCATTCTTATATCAACAAGCAAAAGATCGTATATTCCTGGTTTAAATTCTGATAGAGCCTTCTCGGGATCAGTATACGCATCAACTTGAAATCCGTTACGCTCTAAACCCCTTTTGACAGATGATGAAATATCTGGTTCATCGTCAACAACAAGGATTTTTTTCAATGCGATCAAATCCCTCCTACTGTTTAAAAAATTTACTATATTTTTTTATGATTTTATACAAATTTTGTATTTTCCTGAACTATTATTCGGAATAACGAATATAAAAGACGCACCTTTGCCATCAGAGTTATTTTTTGCCCATATGTCTCCACCGTGTGCCTCTATGATGTTTTTGGAGACAAACAATCCTAGTCCAGTACCTTTCACTGAAATTGTCATAAACTTTGAAAACAAATCAGACAGAACATGCGGATCTATTCCGCTGCCAGTGTCCTTCACAGTTATAACAGCAGTTTCATCTTTTTTTTCTAATGTTATTTTTATACTTCCTACTTCGGTAAATTTAAACGCGTTATCTATCAGATTAGTTATAACCTGAGAGATCCTATCTTTATCAGCTTCTACGATAATCTCACCTGCTGACTCAAATGATAATTTTATATTTTTTGCGTCATAAAGAGAATTTTCAATTGAACTTTTGAAATCTTGTATAATATATGATACAAGTTCTGTTAGATCAAATTTTTCTTTTTTCAGTTTCAGCGTTTGTCGTTCAATTCTATTTACATCCAATAAATTGTTACATAATGTTTGAAGTCTCATAGCATTTCTAAATATTATTTGCGCGTATTCTTGGGTGTATTTTTCAGGCCTATTATACAAAAATTCTGCATGTGTTAGAATGGATTGAACGGGGGTTCTCATCTCATGACTAGCAATATTGATAAATTCTGTAAGATCAGATAATCTATTTTTATTGTGTTGCATCATCAAATTAGCTATTAAACAAAGTTATAGAATATAAAATCATATGATAGAATGTTCTATTATAAACAAATGTTATCACAGGTATAATGAATAATTCGTGTCATTTTTGAGAAGAAATTTTGAAAACAAGCAGACTTAGACTATGGGTTCCAAGATAATATTCGGATATCCAAAGTTTCTATCAGTCACGATTGCATAAAGATGCGACCATGGAATTTTTGATTTTAAAAACAAAGTGCCGTTTATTTCAGATACACTTAGATACATATCAGATATTTTAGACAATTTTTCTTGAATATTATCTTGTGAGTGTCTAGTTACTAAGATGAAAAGATCAGTTTTTGATTTTATAAACTCTATTTGTTGTTTTATTTGTTTTCTCATATCACCAGTATGAGATTCATGAGACAAGTCTGACCCCACGATAACAAGTGAAAGTTTCTTTGGGTATTTTTTCTGTATTTTTATGAGGTCTTTTTTGATAGATTCTAGTTGTTGTATGCTGCCTGGATACCTTAGATCCTGTGTAGAATGTGCCGATGTACTTTTTGATTTATTTGCAAATTGAGGAATTTCTAGCATTCTCATAGCATCTTTTGATAAACGGGACTCCAGGTATTTTGTAAGGTACTCATGGTTAATTCCTTCAAAAGGTTGGAATAAAACAGGATTGCCTGCACTAGCAAAGTTTGAAATAATTTTGCCCAGAAATGCTAAGATTACTTTTGCATTTATGTTAGAATCAAGCTCGATATTTACAAAACTTTTCTTATGTAGTCCGTCACCAAGTATCCTATCTAGTTCCGCATATCCTGTTTTGATATGAGTATTGCTGAATGTTTGTGGTGTGTCTTCAGGTTTTTTATCTAAAACATTAGTAATAACATAATCAGTCGGACGGTATGGCTCATAACTACGAAATACATTATTGTTGAGCGTGAAAATATAAGATGGTCTATTTATCCTAACTCCACGTAATTTTGAAAGAAAAATCTCTCGTACTATTCTGTTATCGTAATATTTTTGTTGTAATTCCACTATGCCATCTACAAGAAAATCAAGCGTTGTATCTTTTGGTTCTTCAGCGATAAAAATTATTTTTGCTCTTGATCTTTCCCTCCAAGTTTGAAGTACTCGTGCGTTATTCATGAGTGCTTCTTTGTCCATAAAATACCCGATGGCATCCCAACTATCAATTATTATAATTGGCGCTTTAACATCCATCAACTGGTTTGTAATTCTTTCAAATAATGAACCAGGCTCATCAAGTCTAGCATCAACAAAAATAGGCATATCTGTCTCAAATTCTGAGACTTCTTCTAATTCTGATTTCTTTGACTTGGCAAAAAATGATTCAAGCCATGGATAGTATTTGAAAAGTTGCTCTGGCGAAATTCTAGTTGAAATATAGAGACAATTTTTATTAATATTTAGAGCGCGTAAAATAGTCAGTGCAAGAGTGGTTTTTCCTGTTCCAGCATCTCCTTTGATAAGTAATGAATAGGTTTCACGTTTAAGAAAATCTATTAATTCATTTGGAATATGCATTGAATTATTCATAATAAGGATTAGATCCCTTTGTATTTATTTTCATATGTAATTTTGTTAATTTACACAGTATCTTCAAACGGAATTATCAAATATTATTCAAACAGCTTGTATAACAGAATTAGTTTTTAGAAATATTATGTTCTGTGTTGTTTTGTTCTACCAAACTCCAGCAAGAGTTATGGTACCACTTATCTCCATATATCATATCACCTTCAGATAACAACATTTTCTTTTTACATGATGAACATGTCTGTGTTAAAAAATTATGATGGGGTATTATAACTTGCATTTGTTCATCAGAAATTATTTGAATAAATATCTCCTCCAAATATACTTGTCATATGATGATGTTTCTTCATATGTATACTCAATGAAATCTGAAGGTTATCTGAATATGCATAAAAATTACTATAACAATCATCCTAAAAAAAGTCTTGATAATCTACGCTAGTTTTATCACTTATTTTTTATACAAGAGAATTTATGTTAGGATGATTTTTAGGATAAAAAAATATAGAAGAATATTACTTCATGCATAAATAAATTCAAAATAATGTCTTGATATGAAAATATTGGCAATTGGTGCACACCCAGATGATATCGAATTAGGATGTGGTGGGCTCTTGCTTAAAGCGGCAAGACAAGGACATGAGGTTCACATGTATTCTGTTACAAGAGGATCTGTTGGAGGAGATCCAAAGCAGAGAACCAAGGAGCTTATGCAATCAGCCAAGTTTATTGGTGCTAAAAATTTATGGATAGATAACTTTGAAGATACCAGACTGACTGTTAGTAGCGAACTAATCAGTCACATAGAATTCTTTGTAAATAAAGTGGATCCAGAACTCATAATTACACATTCTCATGGCGATGTACACCACGATCATCGCGCAGTATCACTATCAACAGTAGAAGCTGGAAGGTTTGTTTCAAATATTTTATCATACGAGATTCCACTGACAAGGAATTTTGAACCACAGGTGTTTTTTGATATCACAGATGTGATAGATGATAAAGTTGAATTGATAAAGAAATTTTCGTCTCAACAAAGTAAACTTTACCTTCAGGCAGATGGAATTAAAGGACTTGCAGAATATCGTGCACTACAAAGCAGGTTAAATTCAACAGTAAATCATGTAGAAGCATTTGAAGTATTGAAATTATGTTTAGATAAGGAATTCAAATTACTCAAAGTTCCACATAATCTCCAAAAAGAACAGGACACAACTAATTTGAATGAAATTTTAGAATGTGTATAGAAAATTCTAAACAGATTTAGAGATAATGAATGATTTGATTGATTATGTTGAGACAAATGTTATGGGATGGGGAAATCGCGGTTGGCTTGAAATTATTTACTTTATTTTGGTAGTTTGTAAAAAGGGATCTTTGAAGACGCACATAATGTACAAATGTAATCTTAACTCTAAACAAATTGATCAATACATACAATTTTTATTAGATAAACAATTACTTGAAAGAGATTCAGAGTCTTCCAATTCAAAAAGATATACCTACAAAACATCGGAGGTAGGCAGAAAATACATTAATGTATATAATCAATTAGCAGAAATTTTTGATTAACTAAACCAATACATATTTGAGATTTTATATCTGGTGGTTCACATGATGTTAAATTTTTTATTTTATTGATCAGTGTATTTTTCTAGAAAACATATGGTGTGGTAAATTTTCTCATTATCTTCAAACAATTCCTAAATCATTTAGTTTCAATGGTAGGAAGTTCTTCATGTATGGAAGTTATCAGTTTTAAGCTATCAGGTCCTACATTTGTCACCATATCAATAATGGAAAGATCAGGTACGAAAACATCTGTGAAGCGTTGAGCATACTGCGTTGACAGATAGTTTTGATATTCTATTTTCAGGTTGTTTTTCAGAAACAGTTTTTCTTCGATGTAGTTTTTACTACCTTTGCCTGCCACATAGGTATCTGCACCAATGGCCTTACAGACATTAACTAGTCGTTCTGTGGACTCGCCTTTCACTTGTAATTCAGATTCTCTTACAATTTCGATGTTTAAGCCAAGCCAATCAATTACTTTTTTAATTGTTTCAAAATCTAAGTCAAAAAGAAATTTCCACTCTCTTTTATAGAGATTTTCAAGATAATCTTTGTATAAATGAAAATACTTTGTTTTTGCATAAGATTGATAAATTTTCTTCCAATGATGTTCTCTCCAAGGTATTTCATTATTGATTTCAACTAGCATGTTTGGCAAAAATTTATGATCTTTGTTTATTGGTACAGTTAGCCACGTCCAGCCATTTGTTGATATAATTCTGTTTCTATTAGTCCACCTTTTATCATACTGAACGTCATCCATTATAACATAGATATCGGCCAAGCTCAGTTTATGAAAAAAGCCAGGATATGGAAAAAAATGAGGTTGATGTATGACTGCTTTCATTTTACTATATTTTTGTGTCTGATGTTATAATACAATATGGTAAATTGTTCAGTAACAAAATTACATGTAATTTATACCATTGAACTTGATGTATGCTAGGAATAGGAATAGGGGTATAGTTAGAACCTGTGTAACAGGATTAATCACGGATGATAATAAAATAGAAAACAGCAACAAGCCAGCAATTATCACATACTGGAACTAGTTTGTGCCTAATTTGAGTTGATTTTCAAAAACGATGTTATTTTTTATTTTGAAAGTATTTCTTTGTTAATTTCTGTTTTTGTGCGAGTATGTCTAATAACATTTCTTCAAAGAATTTCTGTTGAGATACTAATTTTTCATATTGGGATTGTGTTGTTTCTTGATTACTCAATTCTAGTACCATTTCTTATAATATACTTTGTTTCTCCCAAGTTTATTTGAATTTGCATAAAAAACACTATAACAATTATCTTTAAGATTCAAAGAGATTTAGTAATGGAGTTACTTTACATAACATTTTATGACAAAATTTAAAGACACCTGGATAAAGAAACATAGACGCGTAATAGATTCCACAGATGGCAGAATCCTAAGTTACAATTCTGGAGAATCTGTCAGATAAACTAGAATTCTTTTTTGATTGAGTTTTCCTCATATTCCAAAAGGATCATTAAATTTTGAATTTTTAAAAGGAATTAAATCATTCATTTCATTTGAGATCCTCAGGAACGCATATCCTTTTTCAGTCGCTCTGTAAAATCCTGTTTCATTCTCATATTGTAATAGATCATTTTCCTGTAGAAATTCCAAGTAGTCATTTACCTGTTGAAAAGACAAGTATGAGGCATACATTATTCTTGTTTTAGTAACACCTTCTACTGCAGTCTGTAAAATAGTAGCAATAATTTCCATTTTTCCTCTGTATTTCATTGCATAGATCTTCAAAATACACCATTAAAGGAGTTCGTAGAAATTATATGTACTATTGTTTCTTTTTGTTATTCTGATATAGAATATGTATTTTCTATCATAGAATTTCTTGTTTGATATACTTCTAGATGTAAATGACATTGATGTAACATTCCTTCAGATTTTGAACCGCAGTAGATACAAATGTATTGTATAGCTTTCTTACATACTGCACACAAAGAGTACTTTATGAGAGGTCCTCCACATTGCCTACACGAATCATCTGGCACAGTAAATCAACAATTCCATGTTTTTTATCTGAGATGACTTTGTTCTCATTTTGTATTATTTTTATATAATAATTATTAAGTCGTGCTTACTCCAGCGATAAGTCATATTGTTAACTAGAATTATTCTATATTATCAACATGGGTCAAAAAGATATGTCAATTTCACCCATGAAGAGAAAACATGTTTGGTGCGGTCAAGCTGGTTTTACACCGCTTCCTTTAGACTGGATCGCCTAACGTGCAAATTACACCATAACCGCATGATTTTATTTTGTATTTATTTTTCATAAGACTTACCTATGAATTATAGATAACAATCTTCCAATACTAAATTATTTAGATTGTAGAAAAAAAGATGAGCAAATAAAAATTCTACGATTCATTGTATGTAACATCTTATTAATACAAAAAATGTATGCATGTTCTATAACTAGATGTCATATCTTTTTTATAGTATTTTAGCTAATAAGAAAGATATGAAATACCGTAGCAGAACTGAGATAATAGCAATGATCTTGGAGATAGCCAGCCAAGGAGTCACTAAGACGAAGATAATGTACAAGGCATATTTGTCATATTCACAGCTAAATCAGTACATGTCATTTTTGATTGAAAACAAATTGATCGAGTGTAAACCAGGTACGGAACTTTATACATTAACAGAAAAAGGTAGAAAGGTGGTACATGTATGCAAGGAACTTGATGATATGATTCCATTGAAAAAAGAGCAAACGAAATTTGTTTCCCATTGATGAAATATTTATCAAATGTATAAAATGTGATAATTCCTTGACTGAACAAAACATCTCACAAATAAATGCAGAAAGAGCAAAAGAAATAACAAGAAGATTTCTTGGGCAATATCATACTGTCGTTGATGCAGAAGCAATTTTAGATAATAATGTGTGGACAGTTACAGCCTATCTTGGATTCTCAAATACACAAACCAGACAGGTCAGAATAGACGCATATTCTGGTAAAATAATGGGTTATTCATGATGTATTTGGTCTATTTTTTCTGCTAAATTGACAAATCAAAAACTATAGATCGTATATGCGTGTATGATTTTTTCTTCAAATTGATCGGATGTGTAAATTTGATAAATAAATAATCTTTATTTTTTTTAAATAAATGTGAGAATGTTTGTTTATTTTTATCTGAGAATTTTTTATCTAATTTATTGCTCTCGTGTTGAGATCGCATCATACAATTATAGTAGATTTTGGAGATTATCAGAGTATGCGTAAAAATCACTATAACATTTTTCAGATGTTTTATTATGATAAATAAACCAGTAAAAGATTTACAACCAAACTATGCGAACAGATATGCAAATGAAAGGTATTAATTTTTTGAAATTATTGATTAAATTTATGTAAAAATTTGAAAACAGGATTGATCTACTAGAACATTGTTTCAATAATTTTTTATATTACAATCATGTCGTATAAATATGAAATACCGTAGCAGAACTGAGATAGTAGCAATGATTCTAGAGGCCTCAAGGACAGGAGCTACGAAGACGAAGATAATGTACAAAGCCTACTTATCGTACACACAAGTTAAAGAATACATAGCATTTCTACAAGAAAACGAATTATTATCGTATGAGGCAGGCACACAACTTTACAAAATAAACGAGAAGGGATACAAATTTCTTCGATCATATAGTGAAATTACTGATCTAATTGCTACTCCCACAAACAACGGAAAAGTATTAAATTTCTAAATTTATTTTAATTTTTTTTCTGAAAATTATTAATCCAGATTATTAAAAAACAATCTTCCTAACTTTCAATTAGAATATTTTTCTAAAAATTTTTATCGTAAATAATTATTAAACTATCTTGCAAAGAGCTTTAAAACTAGTTCCTTGTTGTGAGCATAATGTTAACTCGAAACGTGTTAGATACAATGGATGAGATAATGTGTACAGTTTGTAATGGGAAACTTGTTTCAGATTTTTACAATGGTGAAAAAATTTGTAGTTCGTGTGGAATAGTTACAAGAGAGAATCAAGGAGTGTCACCCAATGAAACTGACTCATCATCAACTACAAACGCAACAAATAATGATGGCCCAACTTCTCTTATGATGTATGATATAGGATTACCAAGTATTATTGATAGTAAAAATATTGATGCTAATGGAAAACACATTCATAATCCTGAAATAGAAAAGCTGAGAAGATTAAATAAATTCACAATTTCTAGCAATTCGAAAACAAAGAATTTAAACAAGGCAATTAGTGAAATCCGTAGAATTACAGAGATAGTTGGTTTTAATGCCTTGATTGCTGAAAGAGCCTCTTACATATATCGCAAGATGCTCAACCAAGGAGCAATCAGAGGCAGATCAATTACCGGAATTGTAAGTGCCATTATTTGTGTAGCATGTGAAGAAATGAACGTTCCATGCTCAATAGATAAAATTGTAGAAATCTCAAGCACCTCAACAAAAAAAAGTATCAATCACTATTACAAGTTCACATTAAGACAATTAGGGATGAATAATAGAATAGTTAGTCCTTCACACAGCATATCACGAATTGCAAAAAAAGCAGGATTGAGTGTAAAAACAGAAAGAAAAGCGTTAGAGATTTTGGAACAGGTAAAGGATAATCCAATAACAATAGGTAAAAAACCTATTTCATTAGCTACCGCGGCACTTTACTTGGCATCTTTTCAAACTAATGAACATACAACACAGCTTCGTATCGCAATGGCATCTGAGCTAACAACCATAACCATTCGCAAAAGAAGCTTGGAATTATCTAAGATATTAGAAAATATAAGATCAATTCAAGTAAATGAAAAAAGACCATCAAATAAATTACTTGAAGATGTAAATGCCGACAAGAAATAAAATTTGCACTTTTGATTGCAAGAAATTGATTTTTACATGAATAACAATTTGCAAAAACTTGATTTCTTAAACGTTTATGAATTTATTGAGGTGATAGATTCTGTTATCAATATTTTACAAAAAGAAAGAATAACAGGACATATTGTTGGTGGAAAAATTAATTCAGGATTAATTGAATTAGACATACCTAAAAATCTTGTAATTGTAGGCGATCTTCATGGAGATTTACGATCGCTTCAACATATTCTTAAAGAGATAGATTATGAAAATTTCCTTTCAAATCACAATAACAAACTAATTTTCCTAGGAGATTATGTAGATAGGGGCAATCACTCTATTGGTGTTTTGTATACAGTGTGTTATCTGAAACGGAAATACCCAAATTCCGTAATACTCATGAGAGGAAACCATGAGGCACATATGGAATTTCCTTTTTCGTCTCATGATTTACCGTTAAAAATTATCGAATATTTTGGAGATAATTATGAAAAAGCCATACATAGCAAAATATCTACCTTGTTTCAGTCACTATACTTGGTAACCATAATACAAAATAAGTTATTGTTAGTGCATGGAGGATTGCCAACTGAAATTGAATACAACGATTTTAAAAAATTAATTGAAACTGCACAATCATACAACATACATAAAAAAACACTGGAGGAGTTGTTATGGAATGATCCACGCACTATACAAAATGGAGACAATTGGGAAAAATCAAGGAGAATGTACGGAAAACATTTTGGAATAAACATAACAAAAAAATGGCTGACAATGTCAAGAACCGAGGTCATTGTAAGGGGACATGAACCATGTCATGGGTTTAAAATAGATCATGATGACAAAGTAATAACACTATTTTCTTGCAAAGAAGCATATCCTAAATTTGAAGCAGCGCATATTTTCATATCAAAAAAACAATTAGAAACAATTCATAACGCTGTGGATCTTGTACCCTTTGTCAGAAAACTAGACTGCTGTATTAAAAATATCTAAAAATACATCTAGCCTGTACTATAATATGCTGTCAGAACTGTACTCTGTGTTGGTGTGACGGTATAGTAGCTGTTTGTACTTCCGTCACTCCAGTGATTAAAGACAGTTGTAAGATAATCGCGTACATGGACAACGTATGTAGTTCCAGATGTAACTGTGAATGATATAGGTGTAAAGCCCTCTGCTATGGTTGTACCGTTAGCGTAACGAATTACAGTAGACATGCCAGTGATTGGATTTCCAGATAGGTCAACTGATTTGATTGTAAGAGATAATTGTGTACTAGCTGTAGTTGCAGATGCAGTATTTGATGGTGAGCTAGTTCCAACTGAATTAATTGCAGAGACATGGTACATGTAGGTTGAACTTGTAGCAAGTCCTGTGTCAGAATATGTTGTGGATGTACTTGCTGTATTTGCTATAATGGTAGACCATGTGGTTCCACTATCAGCTGATCTCTCAATCTTGTATCCTGTTATTGCAGAGCCACCAGTGTTTGTAGGTGCAGTCCAGGAGAGGTTGATCTGTGATGATGTAGCAGAAGCTGTAAGACTTGTTGGCACTGTGGTTACGCTTGCTGTACTATAATACGCTATCAGAATGGTATTCTGCGTTGGTGTGATGGTATAGTAGCTGTTTGTGGTTCCGTCACTCCAGTGATTAAAAATGGTTGTAAGATAATCTCGTACATGGACAACGTATGTAGTTCCAGATGTAACTGTGAACGATGTAGGTGTAAAGCCCTCTGCTATGGTTGTACCGTTAGCATAACGAATTACAGTAGACATTCCAGTGATTGGTTTTCCAGACAGATCAACCGAGTTTACTGATATGGTTACCTGCGTGGTAGTTGTCGGTGGAGGTGCAGAGATGGTTGTTGCAGATGCAGTATTTGATGGTGAGCTAGTTCCAACTGAATTAATTGCAGAGACATGGTACATGTAGGTTGAACTTGTAGCAAGTCCTGTGTCAGAATATGTTGTGGATGTACTTGCTGTATTTGCTATAATGGTAGACCATGCGGTTCCACTATCAGCTGATCTCTCAATCTTGTATCCTGTTATTGCAGAGCCACCATTACTTGATGGTGCAGTCCAGGAGAGGTTGATCTGTGATGATGAAGTAGCAGAAGCTGTTAGACTTGTTGGAGTTGTTGGCACCGTGGTTACGCTTGCTGTACTATAATATGCTGTCAGAACTGTATTTTGTGTTGGTGTGATTGTCTTTGAGTTGCCTGTAGTACCGTCATTCCAATGATTAAAGATGGTTGTTTGGTAGTTTGCTGCAACTACAGTGTATAGGATTCCAGAAGGTTCGTTGATGGTGATTGGGGTGTAACCTGTTTGCAAAATTTTACCACTTGAATCATGTAGTTCAATCCACATGCCAGTGATTGGATTTCCAGACATGTCAACTGAGTTTACTGATATGGCTACCTGTGTGGTATTAGTACCACTAGTTGTTGCAGATGCAGTATTAGATGGTGAGCTAGTTCCAACTGAATTTATCGCTGATACTCTGTATGTGTATGTGGTACTTGCTGTCAATCCTGTGTTGGAATATGCCGTACTTGTCGTAGCTGTATTTGCTATAATGGTAGACCATGTGGTTCCACTATCAGCTGATCTCTCAATCTTGTATCCTGTTATTGCAGAGCCACCATTACTTGATGGTGCAGTCCAGGAGAGGTTGATCTGTGATGATGA
>Ga0207129_1043_pt1 | contig 24746 bp, 25 predicted proteins | sample Alteio_BWMinHeat_15_FD_153517 | JGI IMG/M metagenome (GOLD analysis project Ga0207129, IMG submission 153517) | Enriched cells from forest soil in Barre Woods Harvard Forest LTER site, Petersham, Massachusetts, United States -... | ecosystem: Environmental > Terrestrial > Soil > Temperate forest >... | reverse complement strand
CTCTTCCTGTCGAGTTCGACGCCTCGGCAAGGGCGCGACTGCGGTGTCTTCTTCCGCCGTCTGAATAAGCCCGCTCTCCCTGAGCACCAGTCGCGCCCTTGCCGAGGCGTCGAACTCGACAGGAAGAGTGATCAGGTTAAACAGCATCAAAATGCCCCACGCGCTCGCTACAAGGGTCAACGCAACGCCCGTGTTCAAAAAGCCCGTGAATATCCCTAGCAGCGGCAGCCAAAGCACGATCTGGCTGGCAAACATTGTCAAACCCACTGAGGCCATCCGCCATTGTAATGGGGCATAAGCTTGCTTGTGTTGGATGGCATGACCACACTCGTGGGCCGCAACGCCAAGGGCTGCGGCCGACGTTCCGTGAAAAGTTGCACGGGAGAGCACAAGCCGCTTGCGCGTCGGGTCATAGTGATCTCCGAACGGCTGATCATGTTCCACGATCTCCACATCATAAATCCCTTCCTGACGAAGGATTCTCACCGCAGTGTCGGCACCGGTTGATCCCGAGCTTGCGGGCAAGCGACTGAACTTGCTGTAGACTTGCCGGACTCGCATGGTTGCCCACAACGACAACGCCATAGTTCCAATAAAAAGCAGGATGGCTAACAAACTCATATCAATCCTCCGATAGATGATCGTAAGCCCGATTCGAGATTCGACTAATATTAAGGATGGAACGTAGACTTAGTCTTTTCCTAACAATACGATTAGGACGATTGATGCTTCTGGACCGACCCAACTAAGCGCGATTGAGGCGTACAGCGGGGAGCGAGCTCGCTTACAAATTTCTTAATTGCTATGCAGCCTCTCGCTCTGCGGCAGCTTCTCCTGCGACTGGTATGTGATTGACCCAATGGCGGTATGCCGGCCCACCGATAACAGTCCGCAGATATTAGTGTCTTTCTAATCTGTTCCTCTATTCTTGCATTCTTCACATTGGAAGAAGATGGACTCCCCTACGTAAAGTCTTCTTTGCTGGAACCGAGAGCCTCTTCTACTGACCGGACCTGAAAGCCTGGTTTTATGAGGAGATGTGGCCTAGGCCGGCGGCCTCTAGTACGCGCTTAAAGCTGCTCAGACTGGCTGCCTCTCCGTGCTGGCGTAAGTAAAGGGCTCGGATCTTGGCTGGCCCCAATAGGGATGGGCAAACTTTAGGCGCACGAATTGGCAGACTTCTTCTGGCTTAGCTCTAAGGCATGACTCCGTGGCCGCCGCGACTCTTCGCTTAAGTCTGCTAGGCCCCGACTCAAGAACCGTTCTCGCCACTTGTAGCCAGTCTTGGTACTGATCCCGTACTCCGGACATAAGGCTCGGAAGTTCTCGCTCTTGAGCGCTTTTAAGGCAAACTCCGTTCTCTGTTCCATAGGTTCACTCTTCTTCCAGGGCATCGCCCCAAAGTGTTACCTATGTTTTAAACCTAGAGTGTTGCCGATGTTCTGAACCTGTACCGGAGAGGAAGCGTGATTGGTGATTAGTGATTGGTGGTGAAAGATGATCCCGACGTCGTCCCGCGGATGCGGGAACTATGTCGGAGAGGTTCCTGATTGGTAATCCAATCGAAGGGATATAACCAAAGCGGCGACCTCTCCGGACCGTCCAGTGGCCGACAAACTTGGCCGACCGACAGAGGACTAGGTCGGGTCAATCCTCTGTGTGCAAAAAAATTGTACGTTAAGCTGGATTAGCTCATAGAAAGCTATGGAAACAAATGCTCTAGGAAATTCTGATCTGCTCATCACGCCCGTCGGATTTGGTGCGTGGGCAATTGGCGGCGATTGGGAATTCGGGTGGGGCGCACAGGATGACGCTCAGTCGATCGCGGCCATTCATCGCGCGCTCGAACTAGGCGTGAACTGGATTGATACAGCGGCCGTTTACGGTCTGGGCCATTCCGAGGAGGTCGTTGCGCGCGCCTTGCAAGAGCGGGCCGGACCACGGCCCTACGTCTTTACCAAATGCGGCATGATATGGGACGCTCAAGGCAAGGTCGACTACTCACTCCGCCAGGAATCAATCAGGCGCGAATGCGAAGCTAGCTTGCGCCGGCTCAAAACGGACGTGATTGACTTATACCAAATCCATTGGACCGCGGATAACCTCGACGAGACCCTCGAAGGTTGGACCACCCTTTTAGCTTTGCAAAAAGAAGGCAAGGTGCGCTGGATTGGCCTGTCAAACGCCAGTGTTGAGGAGATGGAAAAGTTGCAGGGCATCGGCCGGATTACGTCTCTACAACCTCCGTATTCACTCCTCCGGCGTGATGTGGAAACGGCGCAGTTGCCGTGGTGTCAGAAGGAGAACGTAGGCGTGATTGTTTATTCGCCAATGGCTTCCGGCCTGCTCACTGGCGCGATGAACCGCGAACGTATTGCCGCGTTGGCCAAAACCGACTGGCGCACACGGAACGATCAATTTAAAGAACCGAAGCTCTCCGAAAACCTGAAGCTAGTCGAACGGCTACGGGGTTGTGGGCAGCCGGCACGGCCGGGCGCCCGGTGATGTGGCCATTGCTTGGACGTTGCGCCATCCGGCTGTAACCGGCGCTATCGTCGGCGCTCGCAATCCAAAACAGGTGGACGGCATTATCGGCGCAATGGAATTTCGCCTTACGGATTCGGAAATCGCTGAAGTGGAGGGCCATTGGTAAAAGGGTTGCATTGAGGTTGCATCCGAAAAATTCCTAGACGCTTTGCCGGCTTCTCACAACCAATGTTTAAAAATGTTGGGATGTGTCTTCCAACCCATTTTGGATTTTTGATTTTTGTGAGCGAGGAACGAGCGAGCGAAATAATCGAAAGCAAAATACAGTCGCTCTTTCAGCGCGGAGTGGAGGCGAGCTCAAGCTTAAAATGGAATAAATGGGAGGTAGCCCGTAGGGGGGCACCTGTTTATGCCGGATTTGAGCTTGAACTCGCTGGAGCGGAGTGCTCGGGGGAGAGGGGAGAGAGAAAAGAGATGATTGCTGAGAAGTGACTGGTGATGCTTCTGGACCTATGAATCAGCATTCATCGGATCGTGCAGATTTTTAGCGAACGGATTATCGATATCCCCACTCAGCATTTCATGCGGGCCATCCAGCTTTTTATTGCGGAAGGGGACGGGACTGCCGGCAGATCTTGTACCGTTCAAGAGCGGCATCAGGGAACGGCTTTGCCTAGCGAAGTTAAGAAAAACTTCGGTCACCTATCAGCCATCTGATCAGTCTTCCCCTTAGTCTTCAGACATCCCACTACTTCGCCATCCCCGCTGATGGGTGTTGAAGGAGGCGGTAGAATTCCTGACCTCTGCGGACTGCCTTGGCATATGAATATTCCTTGCAAGCCTTCCCGGCGCACTCAACGGTGTTTAGATTCTCCAAGCCATTGTATTCGCGCCGTATAGAAAGGATCCCCCTGTGCCCCTTTACGAATATTTTTGCAAAAAGTGCGACAAGAGTTTCACAATCACCATGAGCATTGCCGAGCACGATAAGAAGAAGGTCAAATGTCCGGAATGCAAGGGAACCAAGGTTGCCCCGCAATTCGGGTCGTTTTATGCGAAGACGTCTCGAAAAAGCTGAGCTTTTTAACCGTCCGAGGAGATAGACCCTCCGTACCGCTCGCGTCGGTAAGTTTTGGTTCGCAGTCGTTACTAGTAAGTAATATCGCTGTGGTATGTGCCATGTCAGCACTTGATGGTGCGCCGCAGAACTCGGGCGAGCAGCACCCCGTCGGGCATTAAGAATTCAGAGAGGCAGAAGACAGAAAGCTACAGTTGCTGGACTTCTTATGAACGCTTGTTAGTGGCGCATGCGCCGTTTGCCTTTGCAAGAATTCTTGCCCTTGCGGCGGCCTCTCCGGACCGTCATAACTTATTGTGAAAAAGTGGTAATATTTTCCAACCCATTTTTGTTTTTGATTTTTGTGAGCGAGGAACGAGCGAGCTCAAGCTTAAAACGAAATAAATAGGGTAGTCCGTAGGGGGGCCCCGGTTTAAGCCGGATTTGAGCCTGAACTTGCTGGAGCGGAGCGCACTTGAAGCAACTTGAGGGCGCTACCTGGCGAGGGTGTCTCGATCCGGCTCTATTTTCCTCGCCAGCTTTTCAATCGCTGCTCTCAGGCTTTCGAGTGCTTCGTTCTGATGTTGCACTGCCTCGAACAGTCCGGTGAACAAGATGCGAATATTGTCTTCGTCAACATTCGGAACCCTTCCGGTAACTTGGCTGCTCGTGATAATCCGACTAGCATTGAATATCGAGCTAGCCGCCGCTGCTAAATTTGAATTTGCGGGCATAGGTGTTCATGAATCTACGAGATAGGAAGGTTGAACAAAGAACCATCTAGTCTCAAACTCACGAGCGAATGAATCCCAACTGAACGAATAACGCTCGACCGGTGGTTCGCGCGCTCGGTTGCTGCCTCGGCCAAAAGCGCGCTTGTCCTTTGGTAATGACTTCTCCGGCAACATCCGGCGTCGGTACACGAGTGAGAAGGGTTACCGGCTGACACTGATCTCGCCTCGGAATGGATTGTCTAGGGCGCCTAACAGAAAGATCAACAGGCCGAACGGTGCTAGCGGCCGTGAGAGGTGAGAAGTGAGACGTTTAGGGGGGATTGGTAGTTTGTGACTGGTGATTGGTTCGGTTGGGCGTAAGCGTCAGTTAATGGGTGAAAATCGAACAAAGAGATTGGCGCAAAACTCTTTATCACCGAAGGCACGGTCAAGACTCACGTTAAAAGCATTTTCTGTAAATTGGATGTAATTAGCTGTTCGGCAGCGGTGTCGACAGCGATACGAAGGGGTTTGGTAGGCGATGAGATCGCTGAAAAGAAGACAGTGACATTGGCCGAAACGGATTGGGCATTGAGGTGTTCGCTGGCCAGCTTGATTAACAGGCATGGCGCCGGGTACGCATGGCACCTATCGCGGACATGGAAGCCCGACTCTGACCCCAACTTCCTCGAAAGCGGCCGGTCCGTTGGCGCTTGTGGTGCCGTGATCTATTTCTCATCCAACCGCCAGGCGCCGTCCCATCCATCGCCGGGTGGGTGCGTTTGCAGGCTGTGAAGGCGCTTGAGGAACGTCATCGAAGGCCCGTCATTTGGAGCCGCCTCCTGGGCCACCAGGAAGGCGCGGCGTGCTTCGCCCCAATTCCGCGCTCGATAAGCAGCAAGCGCCTCGGCAAACCTGGTACGCACGATGTCCTGTGCACCCGTCAGTTCGCCCTTTCGACCCATGACCTCGAATATCGCCTGCGGCTGGCTCTGCCCCAGCACTACTACCCGGTCGATCTCCCGCGCCTCGATGTCGGCGGCACTCGCCGTGACCGTGGCTTCGGTTACCAGCAGGCGAGTCCCGTAGATTTTGTTGGCACCCTCGAGCCGTGACGCCAGGTTCACGGTATCGCCCATGACCGTATAGCTTTTCATGAATTCCGAACCGATGCTGCCGACCAGGGCTTCGCCGGTCGCGATACCGATGCGCAGATCTAACGCGATGGGCACCGTGCGCACACCTAGCAGCTCGGCGATCTCAGCTCGCAGGAGCTCGATGCGCCCGGCCATATCGAGCGCGGCAAGGCAGGCCAATGGGGCCTCTTCGCCTTCCTCCACAAATGGCGTTCCCCAGTATGCCATGATAGCGTCGCCGATATATTTATCGATGATGCCACTCCGGTCGCGGATCGGCTCCGACATTGTCGACAGATAGCGGTTCATGACCTTGACGAGCCCTTGCGGTGTCATGCCTTCACTGACACCGGTAAAGCCCTTCATGTCGCAGAACAATACGGTCATCACGCGACGCTGCCCCTCGGCGGCGGCAAGGGCGGGCCGGTCGATCAGGCTCTCGACAATGCGCGGATCGATGTACTTGCCGAAAGTTTGGCGGATGCGCTCCTTGAGGCGCAGCTGCTCGACCATCCGGTTGAAGGCCGCGGTCAGTTGACCGATCTCGTTCGTCGATGTGACAACGATGGTTTCATCGAGCTTGCCCGCTTCAACGGCGCGGGTGCCCTCCAAGAGCCGCCGGACCGGGCGTATCATACCGGTGCTGACCAGGGTCGCAAACACCAGTCCGAGTAGGGCGGCAAGCACGGTCAGAACGACGGAGATCAATATGACCTGGTGCTGATTCCGCAGGGTCGCAGCGGCATCTGCTCGCAACACGTCCAGCATCTCCGACCGGATCCCATCCAGTTTCAGATTGAGATCATCGCGCAGTGCGTCGACGCGTCTAAGGCCATCAGCAATGCTTTTGCTATCCCCAGCTCCAAGCAGCGGAAGCAGACGGTCGATCTCTTCGTTCAGGTGCCGACGATAGTCGCTCTGTACGGCCTCGATCTGCGAGTCCATCCGGACGAGTGCCTTTGCATGGGCAAGCTCGGGGCCCTGCTCGATCGCTCCGGCGACCAGCGTCCGTGCGGCCTGCAATTCGCGAACGACCTCCGCGCCTTTCGCGTCGAATACGCTGCGGTCGGCTGCGAAGCGCGCTTCGTCAACCGGCGGCAGAATGGAGTTGATGACCATGCGCCGAAACGCCGCAGCGCGTTCGAGCGAGCGAATGTTGGCTCGCGCGAGATTGCCGTAGATCGGGATGTAGCGCGTCGTAAGTTGTTCAAGCCGATCTCCCTCTCGCTTGGCCATCAACATCGACAAAATCGATGCACATGCCATCAACACGATGAGCCCAATGGCAATGCCGATGATCTGCCTGCGAATCGATAGCCGGATCATTGCGGGGGCGTCTTGCAGTCCATCGCCGAAAGCCAGACTATATCACGGCACATCCGTTCGGAAAGACTACACATCGTCGCACCGCCGGGAGTTGGTAAGACCGAGATTTGCAATGTTTTCACCGATTACCTGTTGGCAAGTGACAAACTGGTCCGCTTCGATATGAGCGAGTACCAGATGCCGGAATCGATTTATCGTCTCTTGGGTCATAACGGAGAGGAAGGATTGTTCGGACTGAATTATGACCGAGTGGACGGTAACGGGACCCTACTTTTCGATGAGATCGAAAAAGCGCACGAGCGGTTACTGGACCCGTTTTTGCAGCTTCTGAGCGCAGCTAGGCTCATGCTCGGATCGGGCCGTGTGCACTGAAGATTTTGGATAAGGTTGAGCCGTTGGTTCCTCGCTCGGGAAATCCTACCTGAGATTGGAGCAGATAGTTGGATCACGTCACAAGAGCCTAACTCTTTCCCGAAATAAACTGGCAAGTAGCGAGGCGTTGTCATAACTGCGGCGTACCTTTTTTAGTAAGCGGATAGCACCCCGGGGGGCCTCCGATTCGAAAAGGGCTAAGCAAGCGCCGTCGGAACGGGTAGAAGCATAGAAAATACCGTGGGCCCCAGCGCGAAAGAGCGTAAGCGCCCATTGTCCGCTCGTCGCATACTCAGCCTGAAAACAGGCGCTAGAATGTGCGCCGATCGAGCGTCGCGCTGCAGAGTCGCTAGCGTCAAAGAGACGAAGTCCGACTGGGTCAAGGGACGCGGTGTATTCAACTCGTACCCTGAGATCAACCTCAGTGATGGTTCGGTCGCCTGGAAAACGAAGCGCTAGATTTCTCCCCAGCCCCGATTCCCAGAAGCAGGTGATCGAGTCAGTGCCCAGGTAAAGCGTTTTGAAAGGGAGCGCCGGATGGCTGAACCGTCCAGCTGCATTGGAAAATGCAAGCGGCTCGGGAGCCTTTTCATGAGCATTACGCCACCACTTTTTTTCGACTTTTTTGGCCCAGATAATCCGGTCGGCATCGAGAGCGCCGGGTAAGTTGGTGGTCCCGGCGTCAGCTGACATAGGCGTCAGCGGCGATAAGCAGCTCCGTTGCCTTGGAAGGCGCTTCGCGCAGTACCTCCAACCAGGATCGTCCGCCCAGGTCCTCGGACCGTGCCGTCAAAAAAGCAAGCGCGCTCCAACCATTGGGGAGCCGTTTTAACAGCTCAGGGATCCAGGGCTTAACCTGGGCACCGTCAAACTGGCACCGAGGGAAATAGTCACCTCTTCGATTCAGGAATGAAACCGCCAAAAGTTCTCCATTGCGCTTCTTATTGTTCGTGCTTTGACGACTCCCGTAACCGAGTAGCTTGGTGACCTCTTCACTGGAGAGGACACCCTCGGCGGCCTGGACGAGCTGGGCTTGCGCGTCATTCGCGCCGGCTCTTAGAGCGCTCCGCAGCCTTTCCAAGTCTTCTTCTTTAGCGGGATGCCTTAGCAGATATACCGCGAAAATCTCCGCCACCTCGCCCGCCGACAAGTTGAACTTTGAAAGAAGATGAAATACCACCTTCTTATCCTTTGTCTCATCGTCTAGAAGCGCTGCTTCTTCGCTGAGGGTATCCACCGTCGCTCTCATGTTGGACAAAATATCACACTTCGTCCAATTCGTCAAAATAAGGTCATTATTGGTCCCTTTTTCGTTTAGAAGCAGAGCCAGGAGGTTTTGAGCAGCGTTGTGACCTTGATCCCACAAGGTTTTGCATTGTGAGCATTACACCGCGGTGTTGTTTGTGCCTTGGCTGCTCGGTCTGTGTCACGCCGCATACGCGGAAAAAAAGTTTACCGGTAAAATACGCCGCAAAAATGACGTATGTGCCAGGCACGGGCAGTCACGTGGCTGAACGAGTGCGCAGTACCACGGTGACAAACCGTTCGGAAGCGGTAGTTGAGGCTAGGCCACTTGATAAATGTAACTGTGTTGTCGTGATGAGTTTGCGCTGCAGTTTGTGACTCTTAATCAGTGGCTGTAAATCGATCCCTACACTGTGCAGTAAGTAGCTTAAAATAAGCACCTTACGTTCTAGTGTATAACAAGTGTAGGAGAAACCTCATACCGCCATGCCCGTTCGATTGACTTCTGAATGATGTCTTGAATGCCCTTCGAGAATCGTAGGCAATTCTTTCGAGTGCTCAAGTGGTGTAGCAAGGACACCGCCCTTTCACGGTGCGAATTCATCCGGATTTTCAACGATTTACGAAGACTTGTCGCAGGAGTGTCGCAGATTTGAAGCCATTTTAGGAATTGCTTGGGTTGGCCGGTTTTGCGGATTTCCCAAATGTGGATTAACGACGACAGTAAGCTTCACATTAGCTATGCGAATGTAGGATAGCACAGTGCAATCATTGCCCAATCTGATCCAAACGATAGCAAGATCAGCTGTTCGCCGTCCGGCATCCGCGGCTTTGAGATTGTTCGGGCTAGAGCTCCGACGACTGCCCAGCGAGCAAACCGACCAGTTTGAACGGGTGTACTCAAAGTACCGAGACCGAACAATGCTTGGGCGAAACGAATACATTGCTAATCTTCGGCTGTCCTCAACGGTTCGAGCGCAGGGCTGTGTGATCGAGTGTGGCGTCTGGAAGGGAGGAACAATCGCAGGCATGGCAGAGGTGCTTGGGGCGGACCGCGAGTATTTCCTTTTCGATAGTTTCTAAGGCCATCTGGACCCTCAGCCCATCGATGGTCGGGCCGCGCTCGCGTGGAAGGAAGACAAAGACGGGCCCTGGTACTTTGATAATGCCGTTGTGGGAACGGAAGAGGCAGAGGGCGCAATGCTCTCATCCGGTGCGAAAAGCTTTAAGTTAGTCAAAGGTTGGTTCGAAGATACTCTTACCCACTTTGTGCCGCCCTCACCAATTGCTGTACTTCGTATTGATTGTGACTGGTATGCATCGACGATGACATGTTTGCGCGCTCTTTTCCCCTATCTCTCAGATGAGGGAATTCTTATCGCTGACGGATATCCGGACTGGGACGGCTACGCTCGCGCTATTCACGAGTACTTGGCGAACTTTGATGGAATTGCTCGCCTCAAGCAATTTGAGGGTGGTCTTTACTACGTTGTGAAAGGAGCTCGAAAGTGGTCCACAGCAGGTAGCAGAGAATAGCGTTGGAAGCCAACGGTCGAGGCCCGGGCCATCTTACTGTTCTTCACGCTCGCACTCATCTTACTTTGTGTTCCCGTGTCCGCAAAATCAGGGGAGGTTCAGGCGCGAGCCTGCAATCATTTCACGTTAAAAAGGGAACAATCGTTCCCGTTTTACCTGCTTTGAACACTTTTCCTTCATTCGTTTTTGCGCCCGTGTGTGCGGATCTCAAAGAACAATGGCTCGTATCGCGGAAAGACTGCATTGCCCTCCATCGTCGCCAGGATTGGCGTACAATGGCGGTGCGGCTACGGCAAAGCAAAAGACAAACCTCAGTCGAATACTCATCCAAGTTCGGCGGCTTTGCGGAAACTGAGCCGTCAGCCACCGCAATAAAGTAGCGAAGGTGTCGCGGCTCCACGGCTGTCCCAATCTGATTAGGGAATTCTTCTCGCGGCAAGAAGAAAAAACCATTTCTCGCTGTTGGCGCGGCCGTGAGAGGTGATTGGTAAGAAGTGATTGGTGATCTGATCGACCGGGCCTCTTTGCAGCGTACAAACGGCGATTGGACTGGCTTCGCTATCGGTTGGGATCGCTCATCTGCTTCCCACCGCAGCAGATTTGCGGAGTAAAAATTCCGCTGCCGGATGGCTCTTTCTTTAAGCTCTTTGATTTCTTTATCGGTGAGGATCGCAAAGAGCATTTTCAGGTTCATCCTCGAATCTTTGGTCATGGCTCATCTTGAAGCGGAAAGAAGAGTAGGCCAAGAACAGGTAGGACGAACATAACAAACAGAAAAGCTGCTGTGTTCATTGTTATGTATCGGCATCCGATCCGAGGGAATCAGGTTCTGCGGTAACTTGCGCTGGCTCGTTCTTTGCCCTCCCCTAGCTGAGAGATAAAAAGTATAAACCCTCGGCAGCTCCCCGTTCGAGGACGAGAACGACGACGAGGACGAGTACGAAACGCCAAACGCTAAGCGCAAAAGCCAAAGCGGAACTCAATTCATGCGCTATTCAGCCATCGATTGCGGCCAACGAGCCAGAGAAACCGCGGAGCTCGTGCAATCGGTTATCATGGGAACTGATGGCTAATCATCAGAAACGATATTACAAGGCGGTCCTGCGGATCTAGCTTTGTAACCATCAAGAGGTAACAAAGAAATGAAACTAACAAACATTCTTCAGGGAACTAACCGGTCATTCGCCAGCGTCTTCTTGGCGTTCAGTCTATTTGGCTTTCTTTTTCCACATAAGGCGGACCAGATAAAGCAGAATCACCACGTTAACCTGATAACCACCGAACATGCGTCGCAGCCGGAACCGGTGGATGATGGATCACAATACGAGTGGTTCTATTAATCCGTAAGCGTCTAATCGCTGTATTTTGCTGGTTGGAGCCGCGGCCGCTAGGCCGCTAGCGCGGCCGTGAGAGGTGAGAAGTGATTAGTGAGAAGTGACAGGGGGAGGGGATTAGTGAAAGGTGAGAAGCCCACCCTGAGCATCTCGACAAGCTCGATACAGGCAAGCATTAAGCGGGTCGAATGGGTGATTCATGGTTGGTAATCCGATCGAAGCGACATAACCAAGGCGGCGATCTCTCCGGACCGTCCAGTAGCCGACAGGTTTGGCCGATCGCCAGACTTAAAACTGATTGTGAAAACGTTTTGATACGTCTTCCAACACATTGCCCAAGAACGGCATCGGGGACCGGCTGGAACTGGCGAAGAGAAAAAAACTTCGGTTACTAGTGAGCTTTCCGAACCGCCTTCCGCTCTTGTCCAGGAGGAAGAAATTTGCAAAGCAATTGCGGCTGGCGTGGTATCTGGCTGCATCGAGTCCCTGGCGGCGGCTCGTTTCTCTCGCTTGACCGCGTTGATTTTCTCGCGGTTCCGTTCCGGTGACGCTTAAAAGAAAAGCGTGCTATACTGCGGAGCAAACGGCTACGGATGAAGACCTCTCATCTTCCTCGTTCAAAGAACATTCCCTCGGTCGTGCTAATCGAGCAGCATTTTTCAGTTCCCAAGGAAGCTGATGTTCGCGAAGCAACGGTGCGTGAGCTGAAAAAGCTATTTCCAGATTCGACCGCGATCAAAGGAAAGATTGTCGGTTTGACCTGTCCGAGCCGCGGCATTTGTGACATTGCACAGGTCCTCATCACTGCGGTTTCCTTTTTAAAGCCGCATTGCAAGGAGGTTCGAATCCTTACGGCGATGGGTACGCACGGGGGCGGCACCTCGGAGGGAGAGCTGGCGATGGCTTCCGACCGCGGCGTGACTGAGGGGGCGGTGGGTACCCGCATATTTTCTAATATGGAGACACGCTATATCGACACCGTGAACGATGTCGAAGCTCATGTGTCGGAGGATGCGCTTGCCTGTGATCTGGTTATTCTCACCAACAGGATCAAAGAGCATACAGATATCGATTGGCCGGAACCGCTACCCGAAGGTTTCTTTGGGTTGGAAAGCGGTTGGACAAAAATTCTCGCCCTTGGCCTATCAAAGCTGCGCGCCATCGAACAACATCGGCATATCCCAACAATCGGTTTAGGCGCGGCGATCGAGATCTCTTCCCGGCGGATTATAGAAGGAAAGGAGCTCGTAATCTGGGGTGGACTTGGAATCATTGAAAATGCACGGGATGAGACCGCAGAAATTATCAGTGCACGTGCTGAATCTGCAGATCGTTTCTTTGCAATAGAGGCTCAAGCGCTTGCCCGTTCGAAGGAGCTGATGCCTGTGATGCCGGTCCGAACGGTAGACGTTTTATATTGCAACTCCCTCGGCAAGGATCTCTCCGGACAAGGCATGCATACCAAGACGATCGGGCGGTCACCGTATGGCTATCAGCAGGGTAAACCTTGGAAAAGCACGATGCCTGCAATACATACTATTGTTGGCAGCAGGTTGTCGCCCGGAAGTCATGGGAATGCGATTGGTGTCGGCCTCTGCGAATTCATTACTCAGCGCTTCGACGAGGAGATCGAGTGGGATCGCACGACGCTCAATAGTCTCTCTGCTCTCTGCCCCTGCCAGGCCCGCCGACCGATCGTCTGCGAGCACGATCGAGACGCGCTCGAAGTAGCTCTCGCTATGAGCCCGAGCGGCCCCGATGGCCCGCGCATGGTTTTCATCCACAGCACCCTAAAAATGGAGCATGCGTTACTCTCAGAAGGCGTGCTCAACGACGCCCGTGCAAACAGCAACTTGGAAATCCTCTCCGACCCGTCGCCCCTCCGCTTCAGTAGCGACGGCTACGTTGACCTGAAGTCGTATTTTAGGTTCGGGCATTAGGCCCACAGTCACGGGCAACTCCCCACGGGTGGAAGCAGACGTGTCTATGGTTTCTTTCTGCGAATTGTAGAGCCGCCAGTTATACGACCTTACCTTGTTAGAAATCCGCTGACGAGTACGAGGACGAAGCGGCTCATGCGAATGCAAGGAAGAGATACTGGAAGCGCACCGGTAGGCCGCTAGCGCGGCCGTGAAAAGTGAGAAGTGATTGGTGAGAAGTGAGAGGGTGGGGATTGGTGAGAGGTGAAACGTGAAAGGTGAGAGGGCCGCCCTGAGCATCTCGACGAGCTCGATGCAGGCAAGCGAAGCGCGCCGAAGGGTAATCCGGTCGAAGCGACATGACCAAAAGCGGGGAGTGCTCCGGACCGTGAGTAGCGACTAGGCTTGGTCGATGGCCAGAGCTAGCACAACTGATTTGTAAGATGTTCCGGAATGTTTTCAACCCATTTTGCTTTTTTGGTCGCGAGGAACGAGCGAGCAAAAATCAAAAGCAAAAAACGGTTACCTTTCAGCGCTCTAGCGGAGGCGAGCTCCAGCTTAAAACGGAATAAATGGGGTAGCCCGTAGGGGCAACGTTTATGCCGGATTTGAGCTTGAACTCGCCTGAGCGGAGCGTTAGCGGGAGAGGGGAAGGAGGGAGGACATGATTCCTGAAAAGTGACTGTTGATGCTTCTGGGGGTGCGGAAATCGGAGCGCCCCGAACTGTTAGAGGAGATCAATCAAGTCGTGCCATCCCCAGTGCTGGCTCAGTGTCGAGCCTTTTATGTCATTGATTCTGGGTGTATTAGGAGTGTAGACTTCGCAAAGGCGATCTGTGAGGTGAAGTCGTCGCCCAGCTAAACGGGGTTGTTCTGTCGCAATTGCCTTGGACCTAAAAAAGAGAGAACGAGATAGCGGCTAATGGTCCGATCGGTCAAGCTTGGAAGACCTGACTCGATACGTTGCTACTATCGGTGAATTCGCTGCTAATGCGCTGGACAGCCTGAACGATCACCTCTGACTGAGGGTTTAGTTCCTGAAGATAGTCTTCCGCGAGTTCGAAGGCCCTCCCAATGTTCTCGGCGCGAATTGTGACTCCGACGCTATGCGCGCTGACTAGTGCTGTTGCAAAGTAGGTGTTTGTCATAGTTGGTTCCGTTTGCGCCTCCGGAACACACCTGGATGGGGCAGTTGCGGCGTCCAGTATAGCCTGTTGTCTGCCGCAACATGGCTACGACGGCGGTGTTGTCTAACTATCCACTCACTTGCGGCGAAAAGCCGTCCCGGGAATAGTTCATTTCACTAGGGAGCACCGCGCGCATTCGAAGACGCGAAAAGAGATGCTGTGGTATGTGCCTTTGTAAACGACTATTGTCGATCACTCCTTTCTGGTATAACCGGAGCATAGTAAGAAATTCGGGTTACGTTCGCTGACCCCGTATAGTTCCCGTTGTAGGAGAGCCAGTTTAGATCTGCGTCCGTTGGTTCATCGTTCGTAGTGCTAATGCAGCCTTCTTGATAACCCTCTATCCCAAAGTAATCTAAAACTTCGTTGTACTGATTGAATGGGTTGTTCATCTTCTATCTCCGCCTCGGCAAACGAATATTGCATGCGCCGGGAAGCACTGCCCCACACTGGGCAAGTGAGATCCGAGACTGAAGGTTTCATTTCTCACGTCTTTTGTAGGTTTTTTGAAGAAAGTCCACAAGAAATGAGTCTATCAGTACCGTCATTACCAATAGTCTAGGGGGACTGTCATAAGAGTGAGAATTCGGTTATAAGTGGCGACTGCTTACGACTCGAGTACCGAGCTATTCTGATCCGGTCGTGCTCGCCAATTCTCAAAAGGATGGTTACACTTGCGAGTCTGCTCAATGATCCGAGGGCCGAGTGCTTTCGAGGACGACGACGAGGTCGAGTACGAAGCGGCTCACGAGAATGCAAGGAGGAGATCCTGGAAGCGTTGGGCCGCTAGCGCGCCCGTGAGAGGTGAGAAAGTGATTGGTGAGAAGTGAGACGGTGGGAGATTGGTGAAAGGTGAGAGGTCCCGGCCTGAGCATCTCGACGATCTCGATGCAGGCAAGCGAAGCGCGTCGAAGGGTAACGCGGTCGAAGCGACATGACCAAAGCGGGGAGTGCTCCGGACCGTGAGTAGCGACTAGGCTTGGTCGATGGCCAGGAGTTAGCACAATTTGTAAGATGTTCCGGAATGTTTCCAACCCATTTTGCTTTTTTGGTCGCGAGGAACGAGAGAGCAAAAATCAGAAGCAAAATACGGTTACCTTTCAGAGCGGAGCCCCTTGAAGCAAGCTGGCCCGCCACCCGGCGAGGCCGTCTCGATCCGACAAACGGAATACTTTCCGTTTGGTGTTGACCTCGGCGACTAACCGCCCAAATAGGTTAACTGTGCGGTATGTTGGACGGACACCTTAGAGCTTGATATGAATCGTGTCGCCTGCTCTCAACGGACATCGACCTCGGGTGCGAAGTGTGAGAACAGTTCGGGTGCGGTCTAGCCTAGACTCCGAAATCTGTTCTACGTGAATCTCTTTCGGATCCGCAGTTAGCCGCGCTTGGTCTGGGACTCTTTCGAGCAGCACAGACTCGATATTCCATATATCGCATTCAGGAATACTCGGGTCTTCCTTTAAGTTCCGCGTGACTGTAGCCTGAACTGTTTTCATGGGGGAGACTGTTTCTCTCCCGAATGCCTTGGCCGATTCGGATGCAGCGCAAACTTTATGCAAGCGACGGCTAGCCTCAATTGGACCTTAGGCCAATTGCCTCGAAGGTCGAAAGGCGGCCGGTACCGTTAGGCCGCGTGCCGGCCGTGATCCGACGTCGCCAAGGCTATGTCGGACAGGGAGGTGAGAAGCCTGCCCTGAGCAAGCGTTAGCGCGTCGAAGGGTGAGAGGGTGGGGATTGGTGAAAGGTGAAAAGTGACGGTGAAGGGCGCGCCTTGAGCATCTCGACGAGCTCGATGCAGGCAAGCGAAGCGCGTCGAAGGGTAGTCCGATCGAAGCCAAATAAGCAAAGCAGAACCCTCTCTGCCAGAGACATATAGCAACTAAGTCTCACAAAGTTAGGATATGTTTCCTAACCCGTTTTGGTTTTGTGATTTTTGTGAGCGAGGAACGAGCGAGCGAAATAATCGAAAGCAAAATACAGTCACTCTTCTCCGCGCGGAGCGGAGGCGAGCTCAAGTCCCGCGGCCGCGGGAGAATAAATAGGGTAGCCCTTAGGGGGCCCGGTTTATGCCGGATTTGACCTTGAACTCGCCGGAGCGGAGCGCTAGCGGGAGAGGGAAGGACGAAAAGACGATTGCTGAGAACTGAGTGGTGATGCTTCTGGACCTACGGCAATCGTATCGCGCAGCTTTTCAGGGAGCGGAATGTCGACATCTCCACCCCAGCATTTGATGCGGGCGATCCGGCTGTTTATTGCAGAAAGGGAGGAGAGCACGACTAAGGCTCTGGTGCCGCGGAACGGCATTAGGCGCTGTTCAAAGATGCTCAGCCTTTGTAAGCTGCCATAGTTCTTCGCGGAGTTAGTTCGATTCCTGAAAAGTGCCTAACAGCGCTTTTAGCCAGCGTACGGCCATTGAACTTGGCTAATCTCCGCGGTTATTGCCCAGTGAACAGGGGCGTTCCGACAGATGCTGTTCAAGCCTCGAGTCATCGGGACAAAAATGGTCGCTCGCCTTCTGGCTCCATAAGCAGCGTCGCATGGGATTCTTTATCCGTTGCGACTCAACGCGGAACTTAATCTGGCTTTGTACGCTGTGGCGCCTCCCGACGTGCAAGTATCTAGAATTCAACCGTGCCCGGATTATAAGGCGGAGGTGACTATGCTGATCAGGGTTCAAGCTTGAGATAATGTAGGGGTTGCCTTCAGAGCACCGGTTAGTTTGCGACCATAGCGTACACAAAGTGTCCGCAAGTTTTTGGCTTGACAATCAAAAGCTTTCCGGTCTTCGATGTCGATTCGAGGAGCGGGGCCTTAACCAGCAATGTCTCTTTTTCCAAATTGCAGTCGGGGGGAACGTTGTACGCCTACTTATGGGTAGGCGGCTAAGGAATCTAGAAGTCACTTCGCTCTCGCACAACCGGGGATTATTGGTCGCCGCAATATGCTCGACCGCTAGGAAAGTCTGTTGCGAGTTTATTCGAGTAGTGATCGCCAAACAACCCGGGGTTCATTTCGCGAACTCCGGCAACACCGTTAACGAATGAAAATTGGAGACCAGGTTTACTTAATCACCGACCGACATCAAACCGGGGCCGGCATCCCCTGCATGATCAATGCACTGGATGACTCCACCGTCGAAGTCGTTATGGAGCTCCCGGATAACCCTACGACTTTAAGGGTCTGCAGCTTTGAGGAGATCCTTTGCTCGAACGTATATACCCATTCGATCCTTAACCTGGTCTATCAGACCTATGAGGATATCCAGCATAAGTACGGCTCGATCCGTAACCTCGCCACCGAGGAGATCGTTGCGCAGCTGGTTCAGAACGGACTTGCGCCGCAGACGGCTAGTCGTTGTGTTGATCTCATTGACCACGCCGCTTGGCAAAATCAAGCCCTGCCGCTGCGCCGCTGGTTAGAGCGCATTCGTGAAATCTACCTTTGGCCGCGCTTGGTACGAAAAGGCTTTCCCGAGCCAACGTCTCGCTCCGCTGCTCAGTTGGCGAGGGAAGCGTCGTCCCTAGCATCTGTTTGACACACTGGCAGTGGGATCCATTGCGCAGGCCCATGTGGTGATCTGACGTGTCATTGGTTGTCGTTGCATTCGCAAGCTGAAAAGAAGACGCGGTGACTCGTGTTGACTGATCCTGATTCGCTAGGCCGCTAGCGCGGCCGTGAGTGGTGATTGGTAAGAAGTGATTCGTGATTGCGGCATCAGTAGAAAACTGCAGTAAAAAAGCGCCAATTCAGGGCAACTCGCCCCACGAGACGCGCAGTTGCGCGGCTTCAATATCATCGCGCTTGAAGAGCGTTAGTCGTTTGCCCCGTCTAACGGGCCTGAGCCAACCGGCGCGTTCGCACCGTTCCAGGATGCTGCGCCCACCCAGCATGACGCGGGCGTCTTTGCAGCGCACAAACGGCGATTGAACTGGCTTCGCTATCGGTTGGGATCGCTCATCTGCTTCCCACTGCAGCAGGTTTGCGGACTAAAAATTCCGCTGCCGGATGGCTCTTTCTTTAAGCTCCTCGATTTCTTTATCCACGAGGATCGCAAAGAGCATCTTCAGGTTCAGCCTCGAATCGTTGGCCCATGGCTCATCTTGAAGGGGGAAGAAGAGTAGCTCAAGAACAAGCCGAACGAATGTAACAACGTAAAGGCTGATCTGTTTACTGTTATCTATCGGCACTGATTCATGTGATCCGCAGGCGCGGATTCGAGAACGAGGACGACGACGAGTACGAGAACGAGGTACCTCACGAGAATGCAAGGAAGAGATCCTGGAAGCGCTGGGCCGCTAGCGCGGCCGTGAGAAGTGAGAGGGGAGGGAAGAGGTAGCGTGATTGGTGATTAGTGATTTGTGATTGGTGGCGAGCAAGCAAGGGGAAGGAAGACGTGAAAGGTGAGAGGCCCATCCTGAGCATCTCGACAAGCTCGATACAGGCAAGCGAAGCGCGTCGAAGGGTGATTCGTGATTAGCAATCCGATCGAAGCGACATAACCAAAGCGGCGACCTCTCCGGACGTGAGTAGCTGGCAGGCTTGGCCGATCGCCAGAGGGTCAGCACAACTGATTCTCAAGATGCTGTTAAATCTTTCAAACTGTGTTTCTTTTTGTTCTATCAGAGTCAGGGACGAGCGAGGCATTTCTGGTTCTGTATTTCGTGCTCCTGCTGCAGCCCCGACTTGGTTTGCTTTTCTCGAGCTTCAGCTGAATACAGAAACTTGGTTTTACGATCAGGGACGCGGATCGACACCGCGAGCGCGGGTAGCGTTCTTCTTAAACCTGCGTCCTGTAGGCGCCGATGCAGGTGGTGCGGTGCTTTCCCTGATCTTAAGCTCCGGCTCAAGCTCGATTTGCGGAAGCGGACTGCCTGGATTTTCAAGCAAATTCATTAAGCAACCAAATCCACTCAGCCCGACTTGAGCAAAGTCTTGTCGGACGGTGGTAAGCGATGGAGTGAGTAAGGAGGCCCACGGTAAATCTCCGAAACTGCCAATTGAGATTTCAGCGGGAACTCTAATTCCGGCTTCCGTGAAAGCGCGCAAAAGGCCAACCGCCGCCATGTCGCTTCCAATCATGACCGCGGTGAACTGGCCACTATGCTGCCGCAGCAGCTTTTCTGCTTGGCTATACCCCGCTCCCCCTGTCCAGTCATCATGCAGCACGGGTCCAGGAGTAAGGCCTGCCCGGCGCAGCACTTTGAGCCAACCTTGTCTTCTTTCGTGCTCAACAATCCAGGTCTTTGGTCCACCGAGATAAGCGATCCGTTCATGCCCAAGTCCGATCAGATGCTCGGTTAAACGCTCGGCGCCGACTCGGTGACGGAACACAACTGACCCGACCTCCGGTCCGACACGAACGTCATGTAAAACCGTTGGCACTTTTCGCCCGATCTCCCGGAAAATTCCAAAATCGATACGCAAAGGAAAGTTCACTTGGATTCCTAAGACTCGATAAGCACAAAGTTGATCGACCGCATCCCGGATACTTTGCAAAGTCTCGTCCACGTCGACGACGATAACGCTGTAGCCGCGAGCTTTAGCCGCTTCTTCCAGACGAACCAAGGTTTGAGTCGGTCCTATGTTTGCTAACGAGTGCGTGATCAGCCCGATAAGATTTGATTTTGCACTGGCTAGGCTTTGCGCGTTCCTATTTGGCAGGTAGCCCATCTCCCTGACCAGACTCAGGATGCGTTCACGGGTTTTTTCATTGATTCGGGGACGACTTAGTAGAGCTCGGGAGACCGTCTGCGCAGACACACCGGCTCTGGCGGCGACCTCTGCAATGGTAGGAACACCGGTACCGGCTCTTTTGCGGCGCTGCATGGAGATGCGATCATGCACTCAGAAAGACGCAGTGTCGAGCCAATCCTAGTGCTCGCCTTCGGCTTCCGCGGCGTACGAGTGCACAAAATGCGTTAGCGCTAACGCTTTCCTCTTGATTTTCTTTTTTTTCTCACCTTACTGTCTAACGGCAAGACTGTCCCCCATTCTAACCCCAAGAAGTACAATTGCGGCTACCGATCACATGAGTGATCCCAATTCTCCGTTTACCCCTTGCACCATGCCGATCCGGCTCGGCTATGTCGGCTGCGGATTCATGGCGCAGAATGTCCATCTCCCTAACTTTAGTTCTCTGCCCGGTTGCCAGCTGGTTGCCTTAGCCGAGAAGCGACCAGTGCTTCGGGAGAAAGTTGCCGGGCGATTCGAAATCCCGGTCCGCTATAGCAATCATCTCGAGCTGGCGCAGGACGCTCAAATCGATGCGGTAGCTGTTTCAGCCGGCTATGGCGAACAAGGTGACATCGCGGCGGACCTCTTAAGAGCGGGTAAACACGTCTTCATGGAAAAGCCGATGGCCGTGTCCCAAAGGCAGGCTGAACAGATCCTCAACGCAGCGCGCGGTGGTCGTAGTCGTCTCATGGTAGCCTATATGAAGCGTTACGATTCAGGTAACGTTCTGATGGCCGAGATCGCCGCCTCTTGGCGCCGGAAAGGAAGCGCTGGCGACATCCTCTTTGCTCGCAACCATGGATTCTGCGGGAACTGGTTAGTAGGACTTGATGTAAATCAAATGGTGCGAACCGATGAACCGTTAGAACCTTGGACGCCGAAGGATCAACTACCCGAATGGCTTCCTGCTGCGTTCCAAAAGAGGTACATGAATTATCTTCAACAGTACACTCATAACATCAATCTGCTCAGGTATTTACTTGGGGCGGATCAACGCGAACACATTGCAGTTGAGGAAGTCGCATTTGACGCGGACGGTTTTACGGGGATTGTGATACTGCGCTTAGCCGGCGTTCGTTGCGTAATCGAAAGCGCTAGCTCGAAATTTCATGCCTGGGACGAAAATACTCAGGTCTATTTTCAGGGAGGATGGCTTAAGGGCGAAAGCCCGCCTTTTTTTGCCCGCTCTGCCACGACACGGGTAGAAGTCTATACCGCCGCTCCGAACCCTGAATTCCGGTACCCGGTATCGCAGGAGCCGCACACCTGGCCGTATCGCGCGGAAGCCAAGCATTTCGTGGAGCAGTTGCTATCCGGAATGCCCTTTCGATCAAGCGGTGAAGACACCCTTTTGGATGTGATTCTCAACGAGCAGATTTACCGGACTCATTTGCGAGTCGCCAATCGCAAGGAAGCGCTCTCGCCCTGATCCGCAATAGAAAATGTTTTTTCCACTGTAAACGGCAGTTAAGCGCTGCTTTTCCTGCGAAGGCAGCTTCAAATCGAAAGCCAAATATGTTAATCCCCTGTCTCCCCAGACTACCGCTCGCCGTTATCACGGCGGCTCTGATGTTATCCGGCGCTCAAGCCGAAACCACACTAAACTGGATCGACTATGATACCAATAGCGTTGCTAATCGAGAGTACCTTGAAAAAATCTTCAAAGAGTATCACGCCGAGCATCCGGATATAACCCTGATACGTACGGTTGTACCACAAGGCGACTTTAAGAGTAAGCTGATTCAGGCAACTGCCACGCACTCAGTGCCTGACATCATTATTCTGGATAACCCGGACAACCAAGCTTTAGCGGCACAGGGAACCCTAGCGGATCTGACCGACAGGATGAAGGATTGGAAATATGAGTATTTCAAAGGGCCCTGGAGCAGCACGCTTTACCAAGGGCACAACTACGGTATCCCGATCCAGAGCAATACGTTAGTTGTCTGGTACAACCTGGATCTTCTTACCAAGGCTGGCATCGAGAAGTTACCGATTACTTGGGATGAGTTTCGTGCCGCAGCGAAGAAACTGACTGAAGGAAATACCTATGGACTGACCTTTTCAGCCAATTCAACCGAAGTAGGAACCTTCACTTTACTCCCGTTCATCTGGTCAGCCGGGGCAGACCTCGAAACCTTTTCATCGCCGGAAGCGGTGAAAGCTCTTACCTATTTGCGCGATTTAGTTGTAACTGACAAAAGCGCTTCCCGGAGTGTGGTCACGTGGGGACCTAGCGATCTAACCAACGCCTGGACCTCGGGGCGAGCTGCGATGATGATTAACGGATCTTGGGAGACTCCGAACATTAGAGATGCAAAACTATCATTCAAATGGACGATCGGGCCGTTGCCCAAAGACAAGGATTCGATCTCGATCCTCGGGGGCGAGAATCTGGCTCTAGGCAACGGCCCCCACCAGGAGGAGGCCTGGCGTTTCGTCCAGTGGTTGAGCGAACCGACGCGCTTACTCGGGTTTATCCACGCTCGCGGCCAACTGCCTAATCGTATTGATTTGATTGACGAGAAGTCGGCGGACGATCTCGATAAGGTTTTCTATGAGGCCATCCGGACAGCTAAAGCGCGCGCCTATGGGCCTAATTATCCGAGGATGTCTCAGATTCTCTATACCGCATTCCAGCGAGTCGTAACCGGGGCCGGCCAACCAGAGCAGGTCGCAAACGAGACCCAAAAACAGCTGGCCCCACTATTAGGATCTTCCGCCAAATAGAAGCAGGTACAGCCGTGTTGGCGACTGAAGTAACTCCTGCCGTACGTAAGCCCGAGCGAGCTAGGCGAATAAAGGTTCGCCTAGCAGATGCTGGGAATTATCTGTTTGTCCTGCCGGCGGTTCTCTTTTTGGCCGCTTTCCTCATCTATCCGATCCTCTACAACATTCGTTTAAGCTTTATCGACGTCAAAGCAACGAACCTGCTTAGTGGGTCGGCAGCTTGGGTCGGACTTAGGAACTATCAAGAGATCTTTCAAGATCCGCTCGGCCACTTGGCTGCGCTTAACACGTTCATCTTTACCATCGTCTCGTTGGTCTTTCAGATCGTCATCAGCATGGCGCTCGCCCTGCTCTATAACAAGGACTTCCCGGGATCCCGTTTCATGCGAAGCATGTACATAGCCGGCTGGGCGATCCCGGTGCTTGTGTCCGGTACCATGTTCAAATGGCTCTTCGATGGAGACAGCGGTCTAGTGAACTATGTGCTAAAGCTAGTAGGCGTTTGCCCGAATCCGCTGTTTTGGACCGCCGATCAGAACTTGGCGCTCATCTCGACGATCATCGCAAATATCTGGCTAGGTATCCCGTTTAATCTGGCTCTCATCTACGCGTCGCTGCAAACGATTCCACGCGAGCTGTATGAAGCCGCCTCTATCGACGGCGCGAAAGCCTGGTCCAAGTTTTTTTGCATCACCTTGCCACTGATCAAACCGGCGTTACTTAGCACCCTGGTCCTGGGCATGATCTACACGATCAAACAATTCGAGCTTATCTGGACGATGACGCAGGGAGGTCCTTTGAACTCCTCGCAAGTGGTCTCGACCGCCGCCTACACCTACGTCTTCTCGCAATTTGAGTTCGGACATGGAGCAGCCTTACTCAATCTGACTGCTTTATTTCTGTTTGGCGCAACTCTGCTTTATCTCCGCAGCATTCGGCGAGAGGGCGCACCATGAAGAATTTTAGCTTTTTCCGCCACCAATGGCATCTCACTTTGCTGAGCGCCCTGCTACTCTTCGTTTTTTTGGTCCCGCTTCTGTGGATGGTTAGTACCGCGCTAAAGTCCAGTTCCGAGATTTTTTCGTATCCCCCCAAGCTTATTTCGCTGTCACCTGACTGGACCATTTGGAGTCAGATTCTAACGGATCCGCAAATTAGCCGCTTTTTTGTAAATAGCATGGTGGTCTCCTTCGGAACAACCTTCATGACGCTTTGTTTGTCGGTTCCCTGCGCCTACGGCTTGGCCCATCTGTCGATCAAAGGGAAAACGCTGATCTTAGGCGTGAGTCTCAGTACGCTAGTGTTCCCGGCGATTATGATCGCCACTCCGCTTTATATCGTGTTCGGAAAACTCGGCATGCTAAACTCATACCCGGCGTTGATTTTGGCTGACACCGCCATCAGCCTGCCTTTTGCGATCGTCATGTTGCGACCGTCCTTCCGTTCTGTGCCAAAGGAGTTGGCGGAGGCGGCGCAAATCGATGGTTGCGGCCGCTGGAGAGCGTTCTGGTTTATCATTTTACCGTTGGTAGTTCCCGGGATCCTGACCGTTGGCGTGTTTACGTTCCTAGCCGGATGGGGCGATCTTCTGATGTCTTTAACGCTAACCACCGAAGATGCGATGATGCCCGTGACGGCAGGGCTCTTCAAATACATCGGTAACAACGTGTCCCAGTGGAATCGGGTAATGGCTCTAGCGACTTTACAGTCCATCCCACCGCTCTTGTTGTTCCTGGTCGCGCAACGTTACGTCGTTTCAGGTCTAACCGAAGCCGCAGTTAAACGCTAGCTTTGTACATCTGGGACGAATCCTAAATGACGGACCCTGGATCCAGAACCAAGCGGTACTGGCTGGTTGTGTCGAAGTTTGTACCCAGCTTAGCCGGATCGATGATAGCGAAGCTCGCCGTGAAAAGAAAGCAGGCTCGCGCGGCTGTGATCCGACGTCGCCAAGGCTATGTCGGACAG